>Ga0208919_1000123_pt1 | contig 55873 bp, 80 predicted proteins | sample 4_EtaG_FD_184076 | JGI IMG/M metagenome (GOLD analysis project Ga0208919, IMG submission 184076) | Marine viral communities from the Subarctic Pacific Ocean - 4_ETSP_OMZ_AT15127 metaG (SPAdes) (version 3) | ecosystem: Environmental > Aquatic > Marine > Oceanic | place: Pacific Ocean | collected... | reverse complement strand
AAAAACCTTTGCACAGTGAAGTTAAGCACGGCGGCATGGTATGGGTTACACTAGACCCTAACCCAACTCAAAGTGTAGACCAGTGGACAGCGGGTGCATTTGATTGCATAGCAGATGCAATAGATGCAGAAGAAATGGAAGTATTCCACTATCACAAAGCCGTAATAGATACAAACTACAAACTGTGGCACGATACCAACAGCGAGTTCTACCACGACTTTATGCATTACTTTAATCGTGTGTCAGGATTTAATGATGAGTATTTTGCTAGAAAAAACATACCATTTGATAACGGACATGTTAATGTCAGCAGCTTCACAGTCAACTACGAGGAGTACGATGGCTTTGAGGATAGAGGAGAGCTTAGTTTCCCTAATCTCCCACCCAACCAATGGTACATGGTGGACCTATTCCCCGGATTTAATTTTAATCTGCGGGGTAGTGCTTATAGAAGCGATAGCGTTACACCTCTTGGGCCAAACAAAGTTCTTATTGAATTTCGTGGATATGGTCTTAAAAAGGATACGCCTGAAGAGCGTAACACTCGTATCAAACATCATAACTCCATATGGGGACCGTTTGGTAGAAACTTACATGAAGACCTGATTGGTGTCGCAGGTCAAGGCACAACAATGCGAGAAGGTACAGAACCCCGTAACATCTTGCATGGAAGACATGAGAATAGCACAATCCATGATGAAGTAGGTATGCGCCACTATTATGCAGAGTGGTCTAAGTGGATGCAGGTAGATGCTAGTAATCCTGCACTGGCAGCGTAAACAATGACTATCAACCAACCAATGAGGAACAGAGATGATTGCAGAAACCCTTGCGGGTATCGCACTGGTGAAGAGTGCCGTAGATGGTATTAAGTCTACCATTAATACCGCCAACGATATAGGCGATATAGCAAAGTATGTAGATAATCTACTTGAGGGTGAAAAGCAAGTACAACAACAAAGGGCTAAGAAATCTGGAGCCAGTATTGGGGACCAGTTTGGAATAGAGTCAGTAGCCCAAGAAGTTATAGATGCACGTATAGCGCAAGAAAAAATACAAGAGATGCGCACGTTGATTGATATGAGATTTGGTCCGGGTACGTGGCAAAGTATAGTAGATTTAAGAGCAAAGCGTATTAAAGAGGCAAAAGAAGCGGCAGCTAAAGCTAGACGAGAGGCAAGACTACGTCAGCAAGAAATGATAGATAGTATGAAACTTGCTGCTGGCGTTGGCTTAATAGTAGCCCTTGGTGTGGGTTTTTTAATTTTTCTCTTGACAATTATGTAATATGATGGTATAACTTAAACATGACACTAGCAAAATCACAAAAGAGTTTAAAGTCTTGGACTAAACAAAAGTGGAGAACCAAGAGTGGTAAAAAGTCTTCAGAGACAGGTGAGCGTTACTTACCAACCGCTGCTATCAAGGCGTTATCGCCATCTGAATACGCCGCTACCACCCGTGCTAAAAGAGCAGGAACTCGTGCTGGTAAGCAATTCGTCAAGCAGCCTAAAAAAATACAAAAGAAAACGGCGCAGTTCAGACGGGGAGTAGGAAGCTAATGTGGACAGCACTTATAGGTCCGATTGCAAATATTGCAGGGAGTTGGATGGATGGCAAAGTTGAGCAAACAAAGGCGAAAGCAAATGCTAATGTCGCAAGAGCTAAAGCTGAAGCGGCTATCATGGAAAAGAAAGCCACTGGCGAAATTGATTGGGACATTGAAATGGCTCGTTCTTCGGCATCAAGTTGGAAGGATGAGTGGCTAGTCGTTTTATTTAGTATACCGTTAATACTGGCGTTCATCCCCGGTATGGAAGGTATAGTGCAGAATGGATTTGAACAACTCAACAAAATGCCTGAGTGGTATCAATACAGCCTTGGTGTTATTGTTGCTGCCAGCTTTGGTGTACGCAGTGCTACAAAATTCTTTGGTAAGAGGTAGTCCTAGTGCAGATGTGGAGTATGTCCAACCGAACCACAGAAGAACAGGCAAGGAGAAACCGTGACAGGCGTAATGGAAAGAGTGTTGGCGTGGAAGTTACTACCACGACTAATGATGCTAATGATGTCAGTGTCAGCATGGAGAGTAGTAGAATGGTTTATGACACTGGAAGATCCAACAAGTCAACAAGCGGCACTGGTGAGTGTAGTCACGGGGGCCATGACAGGTGCATTTGCGGTATGGATGAGCCACGAGGGTAATGCACATCAAACCCAAGCAAAACGACTGGACAGAGAAAGTCGTTCTAAATGACACACATAATCTGGGCGTTGGTGTTAAATGTTTGTTTTGCAGATGGTCAATGTTTTAATCAAACTATCCAGTGGTTTGAAAATGAACCCGAGTGTTTAGAGTATAAAGCCATACACGAATCAATACCAAGAGATGGTGATTGGAAAACTGTTGAATATAGCTGTGGAATAGTAGGGGCTATTGGTACATGAAATATGATAGACAAGATTTAATTGAAAAACTTATAGTTGCAGAGGGTCTGCGATTACAGGTATATAAAGACACATTAGGAATTGATACTATTGGTATCGGACGAAACCTAGAAGACCGTGGTATAAGCAAGGAAGAGCTTGACTGGATGGATATACCATCTATTGATCACGTATATGAATGGGGAATCACCGAAGCTGATGCGGTCTATCTAGCAACGAATGACGTACAGATTGTTGAGGAAGAACTGGTACGTGCGCACCCTTGCGTGGACAGATTAGACTCTGTACGTCAGCTTATATTAATAGATATGGCATTTAATATGGGAGTGCCTAGACTGTGTAAGTTTAAGAAGATGTGGGCTGCTGTAGAAGCTGAAGACTTTCCTACTGCAGCAAAGGAGATGCTTGACAGCAGATGGGCAAAGCAAGTAAAAGGCAGGGCTACTAAGTTAGCTAATGCTATGCACAATGGAGAGTTTTGATGGCTAGTGCAAAAACTTACCAATCAAAGTATCAAGGCGAGGGTGGTATTTTTAAAGTTAGTAAAACAGCATCTGGTCAACAATATATGGGGAAACCATCAGATAAAAAAAGATTTGGTGATAGTAGATATTTGGACGGGTTGTTCAAAAAATTTATTAAAAAGGGGAAATAAATTATGTTAGGAAGACGATCAAATGTTTCTAGACAAAGAGCAATGGCAAACACAAGACGAAGAGCAAGAGCAATTGCTGGTCGTCCGTCAATACCAAAGCCCAGAGTATCTGATACTGGTGGGGGTCTGAGGCCACCCAAAGTGCGTAGGCCAAGACTTCAAGTAGATCCAACACGACCTAAAGTGCGTAGGCCAAGAACTGGTGGTGGCATGAAACTACCCACACGTAGAACCCGTAGACCTACACGTAGAAGGTAATAATTAATGGCTAGAGAACTCACAGAAAAGCAACAAGCATTTCTAAACGTCCTGTTTGAAGAGGCAGGTGGCGATATGGTAGTAGCAAAAAAGATGGCGGGGTATGCTGACACTTCTAGCACTTCGGAAATTGTTAAAGGTATTAAGGAAGAGATCCTTGAGGCAACACAAATGTACATGGCACGTAACGCACCGAAAGCTGCGATGGCGATGACAGGTGCATTGTATGACCCGACTGAGTTGGGTATTCGTGATAAGATGTCTGCAGCAAAAGAACTGCTTGACCGTGTAGGTCTAGTAAAAACAGAGAAGATGCAGGTAGAAGCAAGTGGCGGCGTTATGCTTATGCCACCTAAAGCACCTGTTGAGGACGATGAGTAGAAGCATAGGCAAGTGGAAGCTACCACAGCCAACAGACATCAAAGAAGAAAACGAGTGGATAGCTATTCCACGTATTGCACGTACAGTGCCATTCGGATATAAACAGGATGATGAAGACCCCGACATTCTTCAACCTATACCAATAGAATTGGATTTGCTAGAGAAAGCTAGGTCACACGTAAATCAATACAGCTATCGTGAAGTAGCAAACTGGTTGAGTACGCAGACTGGCAGATACATCTCGCATGTAGGTTTGAGGAAACGGTTAACTAATGAGCGAAGACGTAAGAATCAAGCTGCAAGCCTCCGCAAGTGGGCAGAGTATGCGGAAAAGGCAATCGCCAAAGCGGAAGAAATCAGTAGCCAAAGAACAGGCTCCAGAGCCAGCAGCTAAAGTAAAAGAAGTTTCATATGAAACACAGAGCATAGAAGAACATGCTAATGTGTTGTTCAAGCCAAACCCCGGACCACAGACGGAGTTCTTGGCTGCAAGTGAACGAGAAGTTTTGTACGGTGGTTCTGCAGGTGGTGGCAAAAGTTATGCCATGCTTGCAGACCCTTTGCGATACATGGGGCATCCACAGTTTAGTGGGCTTCTGCTGCGACACACCACAGAGGAGTTGCGCGAACTTATATTTAAGTCGCAGGAGTTGTACCCAAAAATCTGGCCCGGTATAAAGTGGTCAGAAAGAAAGATGCAGTGGACTGCGCCATCTGGTGCAAGGTTGTGGATGTCTTACCTAGACAGGGATGAAGATGTCTTGCGCTATCAGGGTCTGGCTTTTAGCTGGATAGGCTTTGACGAGTTGACACAATGGGCCACACCGTATGCATGGAATTACATGCGGTCACGTCTACGGTCCACTGCAAGCGACTTGCCAATTTTTATGAGGGCTACGACCAACCCCGGCGGCAGAGGTCATCAGTGGGTTAAGAAGATGTTCATTGACCCTGCAGCGTATAATAGAGCCTTTGATGCAACCGATATTGAAACAACCGAAGTCCTACGGTATCCAGCAGGACATAGCAAGGCAGGAAAACCTTTATTTAAAAGAAGATTTATTCCAGCGAGACTTTCTGATAACCCATACCTTGCGCAAGCAGGTGATTACGAAGCCATGCTTCTCTCACTACCAGAGCAACAAAGAAGGCAACTTCTTGAAGGCGATTGGGATATTAAAGAAGGAGCAGCGTTTACTGAGTTTGATAGGCGGGTTCATGTTGTTGAACCTTATCGTATACCTAGTAACTGGGTTAAGTTTCGCGCTTGCGATTATGGCTACGGTAGCTATAGTGGTGTTATTTGGTTTGCCGTTGCGCCTAGCGAACAACTTGTGGTATATAGAGAACTCTACGTTTCTAAAGTCCTTGCCACAGACTTGGCAGATATGATTCTGGATGTGGAAGCGGAAGATGGTAATATTAAGTACGGTGTTTTGGATAGCTCTCTGTGGCATAAACGTGGCGATACTGGTCCTTCTCTGGCAGAACAAATGATTAGTAAGGGTTGCCGTTGGCGTCCATCAGATAGAAGTAGAGGTAGCCGGGTAGCTGGCAAAAACGAAATACATAGGCGTTTACAGATAGACGAATTTACAGAGGAACCTAGACTTGTTTTCTTTAATACTTGCTCACATGTCATATCCCAATTACCCGCCATACCGTTGGATAAGAAAAACCCGGAAGACGTGGATACAAAGAGTGAAGACCACTTGTATGATGCGTTAAGATATGGTATAATGTCTAGACCAAGATTTAGTATATTTGATTATGATCCTATGGGCAGACCCAGCGTGGGTATGCAGGTAGCCGATTCTACATTCGGATATTAAGAAGTAAAGGAAGTATAATGGCTGAAGATGAAATTATGATTGAAGACGATGCTATTGCATTAGACGATACAGATGAGTCAGAAGTTGAAGATAGTGATGTATCTAGCATTATTCCATTCATTGTAGAACGGTACAATCGCGCAGAAGATTATAGGTATCAGGATGAATCAAGATGGCTAAGAGCCTATCGTAATTATCGCGGATTGTATAGTCCAGATGTGCAATTTACAGAAGCGGAGAAGTCGCGTGTATTTATCAAAGTTACTAAAACCAAAACATTGGCTGCATACAGTCAAATCGTGGATGTCCTTTTTGCTAACAACAAGTTCCCTTTGTCTATTGAACCCACTGAGCTTCCTGAAGGAGTTGTGGAAGACGTTCACTTTGATCCTAAAGAACCTGAAGAACTGCGTGGTGATGCCGATTTGGAATCGCCTTATGGATTTGCAGACGATGGTAAAGAGTTTCCTAAAGGGGCTACGGAAAGATCGCTCCAAGAAAAGCTAGGTGTATTCCAGAATAAACTAGAAGGTGTATCTGATCAACTTAAAGCTGGCCCCGGTAAAACACCAACAGCTATTGAGTTTAGCCCAGCTATGGTTGCGGCTAAGAAGATGCAAAAGAAAATACACGATCAGCTAGAAGAGTCGGGTGCTAATAAAAACTTACGTAGCAGTGCTTTTGAGATGGCGTTGTTTGGTACAGGTATTATGAAAGGCCCGTTTGCTACAGACAAAGAATATCCTAACTGGGGGGATGATGGTGAATATGACCCGTTGTTCAAAACAGTGCCACAGGTATCCCATGTGTCATGCTGGAACTTTTATCCAGATCCAGATGCCAACAACATGGATGAGGCACAGTTTGTAATTGAAAGACATAAGATGTCAAGATCACAACTACGTGGTCTAAAAAAGCGTCCATACTTCCGCGACACTGTAATTGATGAGTGTATCGCAATGGGAGAAAACTATAACAAAAAATATTGGGAAGATGATTTAACGGACTATGCACCAGAGCATGGTATAGAGCGTTTTGAAGTTCTTGAGTATTGGGGTATGGTAGATACAGACATGCTGGAAGAGCAGGGTGTTGATATACCAGATGAACTAAAAGATTTTGATGAACTGCAAGCAAACGTATGGGTGTGTAATAACAAACTATTGCGCATGGTGCTTAATCCATTTAAGCCAGCTAAGATACCATACTGTGCTGCGCCGTATGAACTAAACCCATACTCATTCTTTGGCATTGGTATCGCAGAAAACATGGACGATACTCAAACGCTGATGAATGGTTTTATGCGTATGGCTGTAGACAATGCTGTATTATCAGGCAATCTGCTTATAGAAGTAGATGAGACTAATCTAGTGCCGGGTCAGGACATGTCTATCTATCCGGGTAAAGTATTCCGTAGACAATCTGGCGCACCGGGACAGGCTATCTTTGGTACTAAGTTTCCAAATGTGTCTTCAGAAAATATGCAGCTATTTGACAAAGCTAGACAGCTTGCTGATGAAAGCACCGGACTACCTAGCTTTTCTCATGGTCAGACAGGTGTGACGGGTGTAGGACGCACAGCCTCTGGCATATCTATGCTGATGGGTGCAGCTAGTGGGCATATTAAAACAGTTATTAAGAATGTTGACGATTACCTTCTCCGTCCACTTGGAGAGGGTTTCTTTCGTTTCAACATGCAGTTTGATTTTGACAAAGAAATAAAAGGTGACTTAGAAGTTAAGGCACGTGGCACAGAAAGCCTTATGAAGAATGAAGTGCGTAGTCAACGCTTGATGCAGTTCTTACAAATAGCAAGTAGCCCTGCACTAGCACCCTTTGCTAAATTCCAATATATCATTCGTGAGATTGCTAAGTCAATGGATTTAGATCCCGACAAAGTTACCAACAATATGAGTGAAGCCGCCCTGCAAGCAGAACTAATGAAACAGTTCCAAGGTGATCAGCCACAACCGGGCGCACCTGCTGGTGCAGATGCTATGGACCCAACTGGTGCTGGCGGCGGTAACATAGGTATGGGACAAGCTCCTGTACCGGGTGAACAAGGATTTAGTGGAAATGCACAACAACCTCAACCACAAGCAGGTACTCAGCAGCCTCAAGCCGCTGGTGAACAACAAGCAGCAATGGGAAGCGTTCAATAGTTATATTGACCTTCTTATAGAACAACAACAACGTGCGTTAGAGCAATCAGATAACGCTATTATAATGCATAGATCACAGGGTGCTGTGGCAGCTTTACGTAGACTTAAAATGATAAGGGACGAAATAAATGGCTAAACAAGTAGCGGAGCAAATGGAACTTTTTGGTAATCGCGGCTTTTCTGTTGAAAAAACAGAAGAGGGTACAATTACTAGAGATGGTAACATGCCTGAAGAAATGGCAAAGCGTCTAGAAAGAGAAAGAAAAGCTGCTCCTACTAGCGAGGGTAAAACTCCACAACAAGCAGCAGAAGATGCTGCTGCGTATGGTATGCAGGGTTTGGAAGAAGAGTTAGGTGCTAGAACTCGTTTTAAAGAAATGCAGCGTATGCTTACCACTGGTAAAACTGCCGACATGTCTGATGAAGAAAAACGTGCATTTGTAGAGGAATACAAGAAACTTAAAAATGAGTACAATTTAAACGAGGGTGGCCTACTTGATGAGGGCGGTATGATTGACGAAGAGTCTGGCAATGATGTACCATCCGGTTCATTAAGAGAAGAAGTACGTGATGACATCCCTGCCCAACTTAGCGAGGGTGAGTTTGTATTCCCTGCAGATGTAGTGCGTTACATCGGTCTTGAAAACTTAATGCGTATGCGTCAAGAAGCAAAGCAAGGTTTGGCACAGATGGAAGCTATGGGTCAGATGGGCAACAGTGAAGAAGCTACTATGCCAGATGACTTGCCATTTGATATGTATGATTTAGACATTGAAGATGATAATAATATGTCTCAGGGCGGTATGCCTACCATGAAAGATCCGCGAGATGACAAAGGCGGTTTTGTAACTTTTAATAATCAGACAGGTTATATAGCAGATTTATCAACAATACCGGATTCTATGCGAGATAAAATACAAGTGAGGCCAGCATGAGTAAAACATTAAAAGATCAAACAGTTTTAGCTTTTCAAACTGGTGGGGTTGTAAATCCACAGACTGGAACATTTAACATGCAACAGCCCGGTACTTTTCAAATACAATCCCAAGTTCCTACGTACACACCGCCACCTTTACCCGGCACTCAGCCAGTTACCCCTAATGTACCAAACGTGCCTACGGTAACAGTGCCGACAGTGGGTACTCCAACAACGACTACAAGTTTTGTTGATCAACTAGGAACATCTACTCCGGGTAGATACGATGAATTAAGAACGTATTCAAATGAAGCAGGTCAAACTTTACGGATACCATTTATAGGCGGTAATCCTATTTATCCTATACCACCCGGATATACAGAGGGAGATCCAGCCGCTGCTGTGCAAACAACTCAAGTTACACAACAACAACCTACGACAGTTGCACAACAAGATGGGGGCGGCAGAGAAGACACTACTTTTGAGTATAGCGGCGTTTCATACAAAGACTCAAACGAAGCAACTAAAGCGGGTGCAGATATATATGGAGCTACAGGAGTTAGAGGTGCAGATATAGGCATGTTAGGAACATTTGCTTCGGCAGTTTCAGGTGGTTTACCGGGCCTTGCTTTAAATGTTGCAGGTAAAGTAGGTGCAGATAAACTAGGTTTTCAAAAAGATAGACCCGGAAGTATGGGGTATGCATTTGGAGAAGAACCTATGGCTGGCACGGGATTTCTTGATTATGATACACTCACTGCTAATTTAGATTCCTCTGGTCAAAAGACCCCTTTCGGGAGCATGTCTCCTACGGATAGAAAACAATATGGGCGTGTCGCATTAACATCCTCTCAAATTCAAGCACGTCTAGATGTTATAAATGGCATGGGTATTACACCAACAGGATATGTAGGATATGAAATGGGTGATGCAGTACCGGGTATGCCGGGTGCTGTTATGGGTCCAGATGGTATGGCTCGTAATTCAGATGGTAGTATAGCAAAAGATCAATTCGGTCAACCTGTATTTGATAGTTTTACCTCTTTCTTTGATAGAGTTAGTATGTCTACAGAGGAAAAGGCAAAAAAAGATGAAGAAATAAAAGAGAAGGCAGAAAGAGCAAGAGAAGGTTTACGGGAATTAGCAGAAAGACGATCAGCAGCTAAGAAAGCTGAAAAAGCAAGAATAGAAGCAATGAAAGAACAAGCAAAACAGGCGGCTGGAACGGCTAGAGACTTTACTGCGTTTGGTGACTACAGTAGAGAAGGTGAAGATAGAGGCGATCAAGGTGATAGAGGTGGCAGAGCAGGTCAAGGTATGACGGATCAGGGTGATGTTGGTCTTGGTTCAGGCACAGACTGCTTGACAGAAAACATGAAAGTCAAACTTAACGGTGTAATTGACTTTGTAACAAACATCAAAGTTGATGACATGATTGATGGTTATGTTGTGAAAGAAGTTCTGCACAAGCATATGCGTAGCGGTTACTTTGTAATTAACAACGAACTTGAAATTACGAATGACCATCCTGTATGGGCTAAGTCTGGCGGTCTTGGTAAAGCTGACTGGATAGTTCCAGAACAGTTAGTAGTAGGAGACACTATTAATGGTATTAAAGTTACATCCCTAAATTATATTGACCGCATGACACCAACGGTATCCATCGTAATTGATGGTAATAGCTTCAACGTATATACTGAAGATAATACATATATTGTTCACGGTAGATACAGAGAAGTACGTCAAGAAGCTGCGTAAGAGGCTTAAATCTTACAATATGTTGGCTACCTAATCCCCCACCCCGTGGCTACGGTTGGCCCCAACGAAAGGAAGTACAATGGCTGAAGAAGCTACAATCATGGCTGAAGAAATGAAGCCGCAAAGAAAAGTTGCGTTTGCAAATCGTAAGTACACTAACGAAGAAAAACGCAAGATGGAAGAAGAAGAACTAGAACAGTTGATAAAGGAACAGAAGGGAGAAGTAGAACAAGAAGCTGCTGAACCCGAAGAAGCTGAACCTACTAATGCAGAAGAGAAAACATTTAAAAAGCGTTACTCTGATCTGCGTAGACATCAACAACAGCAAGCTGAAGATTTTAAGAAAGAGATTGAAAGTCTTAAAAGTCAACTAAGTCAAGCTGCACAGAAAGAAATGAAACTGCCTAAGTCTGATGAGGACATTGAACAGTGGGCAGCAGACTACCCAGATGTAGCAGCTATAGTTGAGACAATTGCCATGAAGAAAGCTAAAGAGCAATCTACTGCTCTTGAAGAACGCATGAAGGCAATTGATGAGCTACAGACTACTGCGACAAAAGAAAAAGCAGAAGCAGAACTAATGCGTATGCACCCTGACTTTGGTGAGATACGTGACAGTGACGAGTTTCACAACTGGGCAGAAGAACAGCCTAAGTGGGTACAAGATGCACTGTATGACAATGACAACGATGCACGTTCTGCTGCTAGAGCTATTGACTTGTACAAGGCTGACATGGGTATTAAAGAAAAGCCTAAGTCAGATAAAGCAGCAGCTAAATCTGTAGCCACTAAAAACACACGTAGTAAGCCACAACAGGACGAAACGACTAATTACTTAAAAGAGTCAGACGTTCAAAAAATGTCACCGCAACAATATGAAAAAGAAGCGGATAACATTATGGAAGCGATACGCAGTGGTAAATTTATTTACGACATTTCAGGGTCAGCACGATGAGTATCATCTTTACTCCTGAAAAAGACACGCAGTTATTTGCACCCTTTGGGCCTACGATGGGATATTATCGTATGCCAGATGAGTTGGTAGATAAACTAAATGATAGAATGTCTGCCAGACTAGAAGACTACTCTGATCAACTTGTAGGTAAAGTTTCTGAAGAGTTAGCTTTTGATGATGAGATTGTACGTATTGCTCAAGAAGGTTTAGGGCAGTTTGTAGGCAAATATCAAAACTATACAGAATATAGAAACTCTATGGGTGCAAAAACTTTAGATACAGAAAATAACAACTATGGATTACAAATAGCTTCAGGTTGGTTTGTACGTCAGTTTGAAAATGAATATAATCCATTACATATTCACACGGGTGCTAGATTATCTTGTGTGGGTTATTTAAAACTTCCTGATGGAATAGAGGAAGAATGGGAAGAAGATTACAAAGATCATCATCCTGCTAACGGACATATACAGTTTGCATACGGAACAGCTTCAGGCTATACCTGTACAAACTTTATAATAAAACCACAAGTAGGTGACTTCTACGTATTTCCATCACAACTATTTCACTGCGTTTATCCTTTTTACACAAAGGGTGAGCGTAGGTCTTTCAGCATGAATATGAATTTTATTGAAGTGCCGAAAGAGAAAAGTGTTGACAAATAGTTATTTATCAGTATAACTATAGTCACAAAGATAGTGTAACTTTATTGCGCACCTAGTTACACTTTATTAGCAAACCGCAAAGTCTTACGGATTACCTGATTGACAAGGCCCGTTGTATAGTAGGGCGGCCACCTTATTATAGAACGCACCCAAGTAAATCAGCCTCTAAAAGTCTCGTGAGTTTGCATCTGTCAAAATGCTAATTAGGAGAATTTGAAATGGCATTTACTACCGCGTCGGGATATGGTAATCTTCCCAACGGTAATTTCTCCCCTATTATCTACAGCAAACAGGTGCAACTTGCTTTCCGCAAGAGTGCTGTTGCTGAAGCGATCACCAATAACGACTACTTTGGTGAGATTGCACAGATGGGAGATTCCGTTAAGATTATCAAGGAACCCGAAATCACCGTTAAGGCGTATGCGCGTGGTACAACTATTACCCCGCAAGATCTTGACGATGAAGATTTCAACCTAACAATTGACAAAGCTAACTACTTTGCATTTAAGGTTGATGACATTGAAGAGGCGCACTCACACGTGAACTTCCAAGCTCTGGCAAGTGACCGTGCTGCGTATCGCCTAGCCGACCAGTTTGACCAAGATGTTCTTGGCTATATGTGCGGCTTTAAGCAATCATCTCTTCACAGTGTTGCTGACACAGCAAATACTACTGTGAATGGATCAAAGGCAATTTCTACAGCAGGGACTAACGAACTGCTGGCTGAAATGCAAGTTGACGCCAATGACTTTGGTGGATCAGCAGATAATGGTATTGGTATTCAGCCACGCCTACCGGGTGCTTCTGCAGTACCGGGTTCAGGTAACGCTAACCCAACCATGATTATTGCTCGTATGGCTCGTAAGCTAGACCAGCAAAATGTTGATACGCAAGGCCGCTGGCTCGTTGTTAACCCAGTCTTCTTGGAGATCTTGAAGGACGAAGATTCAAAACTTCTGAACCAAGACTACGGTGAGTCTGGTGGACTTCGTAACGGACTTGTTGTTAATAATCTGCACGGCTTCCAAGTGTATGTTTCAAACAACCTGCCAGAAATTGGAACAGGCTCTGCTACCACAGGTGGCACGAACTCTTCTAACTTCGGTGTGATTGTTGGTGGACATTCATCTGCTGTTGCTACCGCAGAGCAAATCAACAAGACTGAGACATATCGTGACCCTGACAGCTTCGCTGATATTGTTCGTGGTATGCATTTGTATGGGCGCAAGATTCTCCGACCAGAGGCTCTTGTTAATGCCCGGTTCTGCTTAGTGTAAGGGAGGATTGAGTTATGGCTCTAGGTGATAATACTACTTCCGTAGCACGTGGCAATGACGCACGTGGTCGTAAGCCTTACTTGCTTTCAGCAGAGTTAAACTTTGCAACTGCTGCAAGCGATAAGGGTACAGCCCTCGCTGCTAACGATGTTATTCCGGGTTTGACTATTCCTGCGAATACCCTCATCATGTGTGCTGGTTTTGAAGTAACGTCTGCTCATACAGGCACTTCAACCGATACAGATTTTGACTTCGGTATCACAGGTGGTGACTTGGATAACTTCGTTGACGGTTTTGATTTTGATGGTGCATCAGTAGGTGATTACGCTTTTAAGGCAGGTCAAACTCCTGTTCTTATCGGTGGCACTTCTGATACCATTGACGTTGAAATTCAAGCAATGACAGGTACAACAACAGGCGGTAAGATCCGCATGTTTGCTGTCTGCTTGGACGTGGACGATCCGGGCGACATGACTGCTCAAGAGGTAGACCGCGATCAACTCGCGTAATCTTATGTGAAGGGGCAGGGCAACTTGCCCCCTCACTACATCTGATTAAAGAGAAACAAACACATGGCTGAATCATTTTTAACAATAACAAATAAAGTTCTGGCACGTTTAAATGAAGTAGAGTTAACGTCTTCTACGTTTGCTACATCTCGCGGCATACAGACGCAAGCAAAAAACGCAGTTAACGAAGCCATAAGATATATTAATCAAAGAGAATTTAACTATCCATTTAATCACTCTAGTCAATCTGATACGCTGACTGCTGGGGTAGTTCGTTACAGCATACCTACTACAGCAAAAACAGTAGACTATAATACTTTTAGAATTGTAAAAGATCAAGCTAATGGTATCGTTGGCGGTCGCTTACGCAAACTAGACTACAATGAATATCTTAATTTATATAGTGAGCAAGAAGATGATATTGTCTCTACAACATTAAATGGCTCACACTCTGCAGGTGTGACAACTTTAACTCTCACATCTACAACGGGATTAGATGCTACAGGTAAAGTTCACATAGGAAGTGAAATAATAACATACACAGGAATATTAGGCAATGACATAACTGGTTGCACCAGAGGTGCTGAAAGTACCACTGCTGCAGCACATGCTGATGGAACTACCGTAACTCAATTTGAAGAAGGCAGTAGACCAGATTTTATTGTTAGGACGCTAGACAATAATTATTTACTGCACCCATATCCCGACAAAGCGTACACATTAAAGTATGACTTTTTTACCTTTCCCAGTGATATGTCAGCACACGGAGACACTACAACTATACCTGATAGATTTGCACCTGTAATCGTAGACGGTGCTTGTGCTTTTGTATACCAGTACAGAGGAGAAGCACAACAGTACGGAATAAACTTTGCTAGATTTGAACAGGGCATCAAAAATATGCAAACCCTCTTAGTAAATAAATTTGAATATGTACGCTCAACTTATATACCACACACTGGTAATACACGAGGTGCCACAAACGTAAGGGCTGAATAATGGCAGACATAGTACCTTTCGCTTTCAACTGTGAAGGTGGTCTAGTATTAAACCGTTCTACATTTATTATGGAACCCGGTCAAGCACTAGAGCTTACAAACTTTGAGCCTGACGTTGAAGGTGGTTACAGAAGAATAAATGGTTTTACAAAACACATAAACCAACAAGTACCAGAGGATGCAGATCCAACTGAAAGCGTCACTATGGTTGCACTATTTAATAACTTTGTACTAGCAGCTAGAGGTAGATTGATATATAGCTCTGCATCTACTACTCTATCTTTAAAAATAGAATCAGGTACGGGTATGACTGGTTCAGGCACAATTAGTGTAGGAGATACTACTTCTTTTAGTTCAAGCGGTACACTACAAATTAATTCTGAAATCTTTACTTACACTGGTAAGTCTGCTACATCTTTCACGGGCGTGACTAGAGCAGCAAGTAGCACCACAGCAGCAAATCATGCCACTACAGATGTGGTATCGGAGTCTTGGACTACTAGGGACAATGGTAGAACAGGAGCTTTAAAATATCAGTTTGAAAGATTTAACTTTGACGGAACTGATAAAATTGTAGTTGTTGATCAGGTTAATGCACCTACAGTATTTAACGCTTCTTTATCTGCAACAGATGTAAGTGATAGCAGTGTGGCTGGTTCTAAATTTGTGGCTTCTTTTAAAAACCACATGTTCTATGCTGGTAAATCAAGCACCCCACAAGAAATAGTTTTTAGTGAGCCGTTTAATGAAGACGGTTTTAATTCTGGTAGCGGTGCAGGTAGTCTAAAAGTTGACGACACTATTACTGGTCTTAAAGTTTTTCGCGATGACTTGTTTGTATTTTGTGAAAATAGAATATTTAAATTGTCTGGAACTTCTAGTTCAGACTTTGCGGTTACAGCGGTTACTCGTGACATTGGCTGCATCAACGGATTTACTATACAAGAATTTGCGGGTGACTTAATATTCTTAGGGCCAGATGGTTTGAGAACAATTGCTGGTACTGCAAGAATTGGTGACGTTGAACTTGGCACTATTAGTGGTGCCGTGCAGTCTATCTTCAGAGAAAACTTAGAAGATGCAGATAATTTTGACTCATTAGTTATACCTGACAAAACACAATATAGAATATTCTTTAGCAAGGATAGCACGGAAGCAGCGACTAAAGGTGTAATATGTGTTATGAAAAGTACAGGCTTTGAGTTTGCTGAGTTAAAAGGTATTAAACCTTCAGCTACAGATAGCGTTGTTGAAAATGGAGAAGTAATACCTGTGCATGGTGGATTTGACGGATTTGTTTATAGGCAAGACAAAGGTAACACATTTGATGGTGCTTTAATATTAGCTAAGTATAGAAGTCCTGACATAACTTTTGGAGATCCGGGTGTCAGAAAATATATGCAACGAGTTAATATTAACTACGCTCCTGAGTCCACGATAGATGCAGACATGTTTGTTCGTTACGATTATGAATCTGCTCAATCATCTAGACCAGCAGCGTATCCATTAGACAGTTTAAATGTTGGTGGTATATACGGATCATCAACGTATGGAACTACATCATACGGTGGACCTTCACAACCAATTGTGCGTAAAGCAGTAGAAGGTTCTGGTTTTGCTGTAGCTTTACGAGTAGAAGATGGGGCTACAAGCACAGCACCATATTCATTAAAAGGATTTCAAATGGAATATCAATTAGGGGCTAGAAGATAATGGGTGCAACTTATACAAGACAATCCACGTATTCAGATGGCGATACTATTACCGCCGCACACACCAATGATGAATTTGACCAGCTAGTTGCTGCTTTCGCAGCCAGCACAGGACATACTCACGATGGAACTACTGGTGAGGGTGGACCTATCACTGCGCTTGCGACAAACTCAATTACGTTTGGTACAGGTGCAGACACAGACATTGCTATAACATTTGATGCAAATACTAGTGATGGTGTGTTGACGTGGAAGGAAGATGAAGACTACTTTGAGTTTTCTGATGACATACTAATGTCCACTACAGAAAAGTTACAATTTAGAGACACAGCATTATATATTAACTCTAGCACAGACGGACAACTAGATATTGTAGCAGATACAGAAGTACAGATAGCAGCTACAACAATTGACATAAATGGTAACGTAGACATATCTGGAACTTTGACAATTGGTAGTGCGGGTATATCTGAAGCTGAGTTAGAGATATTAGATGGCGCAACTGTTACCACTACAGAATTAAATATTTTAGATGGTAATACTAGCATAGGAACAACTGCTGTATCTGACGGACACGGTATTGTAATGAATCATGGTGGCACTATGGCACAAACCACAGTGCAAACTCTTGCTGCTTATTTAGATGATGAAATTACAGCGATGCCTAACCTAACATCTGTAGGCACTCTAACTACGCTAACTGTTGACAATATTGTTATCAACGGAACTAATATAGGTCACACATCAGATACAGATGCCATAGCCATTGCCTCTGACGGAGATGTTACATTTTCTCAGGACGTAGTTATTACAGGGGATTTGACTGTCTCTGGTGATGATATAACTATGGGTACTAACACTGCTGGCAATTTGCTTATTGCAGATGGTACTAACTTTAATTCTGTAGCAGTAGGAAGTTTATCAGAAATATCAACTGTAGCAAACGATGATGTATTTATAGCCGTAGATACTTCTGGTGGTGGTTTAAAGAAAATAACACGTAGTGCTATAGTGTCTGGATTAGCTGCTTCAGGAGCGATATCAAATGTAGCAGATGATAGTACACCGCAACTTGGTGGCGATTTGGACATGAATGGTCAAGATATCGTGACTACATCAAATGCTGATATTGAACTTGCACCAAATGGCACAGGTCATGTTACTATTAAGGGTAACACTAATCAAGGTACGCTTCAACTTAACTGCGAAAATAATTCTCACGGGCAGCAAATTAAAGCAGCACCACATTCAGAGAGTGCTAGTAATGTTTTAACCCTTCCTAGCACTGGTGGTGATGCTAGATTAGTATCAACATCCTCAACCGCCACACTTACAAACAAAACAATTGATGCTAGTCAGCTTTCTGGTACAGTTGCTAACGCACGTCTTGATGCGCAACTCCAAGATGTAGCAGGTCTTGCCGTTACAGATGGTGGCTTTATTGTTGGGGATGGTTCAAATTTTGTGCTTGAGACAGGTGCCACTGCACGTACCTCTATGGGACTTGGTTCATCATCAACGGCAGACACAGGCATTAGCAACGGCAACGTAGCTGTATTTACAAGTGGTGTTGCAGACGATGACTTTTTACGTATTGATGGCACCTCTGTAGAAGGACGATCTGCTTCAGAAGTTAGATCCGATCTTGGATTAGCTGCTTCAGCAACCACAGATACAACTGACGCGAGTAACATTGGTTCTGGAACATTAGCCGCTGCTAGAATGGCTGCTGCACAAACAGCTATAACATCTGTACTAGCAACAGATTTAAAAATAGGTGAAGACGATCAGACTAAGATTGACTTTGAGACTGCTGATGAAATACATTTTTATGCTGCAAATGCTGAACAGGTATTTGTATCAGACGGTGTGTTTGGACCACAGACAGATAGCGATGTAGACTTAGGCACAACAGGTGCCAGATTTAAGGATGCTTATATTGACAGCGCAACAGTTACAGGTGATGTGGCTGTAGGTGATGACATCACAGTGGCAGGTAGAGCAGTCGGAACCATGACCACAGACAACGATGGTAGTTTTGATTTATCTGTAAGTAATGATTTTAAATGTACTCCTAGTGGTGACTTTACATTAACATTTACAAATGGTGATCAAGGACAGTCAGGAAATATACTCTTAATTAACACGGGCGGTCACACGGTTTCTGCTCATGCTGATATAGCAATCAACGCTACAGCGCTAACTTCTTTGTCTACGGCTGGGACTTATCACCTTGCTTACTTCTGCAGTGCCGACAGTGGTACTGCTAATACAATAGCCGTATCTGCATCGGGGGCTTTGACTTAATGAGTGTTATTAAGGCAGCAGGTGCAGGTGAAGTAAGCACCGGATTTTTTGATTTTAATGTAAATCAGTCTCTGCGTTTTGAGGATGGTGATAGTCCAGTTTTAAGTAGAACTCAAGTTGCTGGCAATCAAAAAACTTGGACTTGGAGTTCGTGGATAAAGCGTGGAAATTTAGGGTCTGTCCAAACTATTTTTTCTGGCGGCACTGGTGGATCAGAAAGCGTAGAGCTTTCTTTTGAAACAACTGATGCCATTAGATTGCTTGACACAAACGGCACATATCTTTTTCTCACGACTGCTCTCTTCCGTGATGTAGGTGCGTGGTATCATATCGTTGTTGAAAACGACACTACCCAAGCAGATGTAAATGCTAGAACAAAACTATATGTCAACGGTACTCAAATAACTTCATTTTCAACAGATAATAGGTCTAGTTTTTCACAAGATTACGACACAGGACTAAATGCAAATAGTAATGTTCATTACATTAGCCGTTGGGTAAATGGTGGACAGTTTTTTGATGGCTATATGGCAGATATCAATTTTATTGACGGTACTGCTTTAGACCCCACTAGCTTTGCAGAAACAAAAGATGGGGTCTGGGTGCCAAAAGCCTATGATGGTAGCTATGGCAATAATGGTTTTCATTTAACCTTTGAAGGCACAGGCACAGGCACCACAAGTCAAGGCACTACAGCGCAAACAAATATTGGCGATGACCAATCTGGCGAAGGACACAATTTTGCAGTTTCTAATCTAGTCGCAAGCGATGTCGTGCCAGACAGCCCGACTAATAATTTTGCTACTTTTAATCCATTAGACATTACAACTACATTAACAGAGGGTAGTCTTAAATGGGAATCTGGTGCGAATAGATCAACCATGTTAGTGCCTCCCGATTCAGGAAAATGGTATGTTGAGTTTAGAACAAGCACTGCAAGTTCAAATGGACATTATGTCGGTTGTTGGACTCCGACAGGATTAAATCATGCAGTAGCTGAAGGATATCACGATGACGCTAATTTTGGAGTTCTTGTTGACCATGAGTGCGTCACCTATTTATCCAATGGAACCATAAGAAATAATGCTAGCAGTTCAGCGCAGTCCAGTTTGTCTACAACAAATTCTTTGGGTGACATAACTGGTATGTTGCTAGATATGGATGCACACACTGTTCAGTTTTATGTTAATGGGTCTGCCGCAGGAAGTGCTGAAAATTTACCAAATCAAACTGATCCTGTAGGATTTTTCTGTTCAGGCCACAGTGATAAGTCTTGCACTGTAAACCCCGGACAAGATGACAGTTTTGCCGGAACAGAAACAACCCATACAGCTACATCCGGTGACGGCGGTATTGGTCTGTTTAAATATTCTCAAGCTTCTAATGGTAAAGCATGGTGTACATCCAACCTACCAGACGTAACCATCGGCCCCGGGCAAGATAATCAAGCAAATGACTTTTTTGACACCATACTTTACACAGGCAATGGCAATGAATTAGCAGTCGGCACGGGTGGTATGCGAAGGCCACTTGACACAATTTCTATTGCACAGAGTTTACGATTTGAGAAGGGTGATGAGCCAGCATTATCAAAAAACGATTTCGGCACACAGACTAATACTAAGAAAATGACAATATCTGTATGGGTCAAACGTGCTACTCTAGGCAGAAGAGACACCATTATATTTGCAAAAAGTGGTAGTAGTGCTTTTTTACATTTTGATGCAAATGACAAAATAGTATGGAACGCATACAATACAGGATATACCAGCTTTACAAGTGATAGAGAGTTTAAAGATGTGCGAACGTGGTATCATATTCTGGCTCAAGCAGACAGCGATGGACAAACAGGTGCAAATATCCACAAAGTTTATATTAATGGTAATTTGATATCAGGAACTACCAGTGGCTCTTTTGTTGCAGATGATACAGCCACTATGTTATTGCGTAATGGTGTTACAACTTATATCGGTGATGACACTGATGGTTCCTATCACTTTGATGGCTACCTTGCTGAAATGAATGTAATTGATGGTAGCATAGTTGACCCAACGGCTTTTGGTCAAGTAGGAGCAAATGATGACTGGATACCAATAGCTTATTCCGGCTCTTATGGTAATAATGGGTTTAGATTAACTTTTGCAGACGGCAGTGCATTGGGAGATGATACTAGCGGAAATACTAACGACTTTGCGGTATCCGGTTTGGCTGCGACAGATAAAGTTTTTGATAGCCCCACACAAAACTTTGCCACTTTTGATCCCACTCGTTCTTCAGGCACAACGCTAACATACTCTGAAGGTAACTTAAAAGCAGAAAGGACAAGCACTCATTTTGCACAAGCCTATTCAAATGTGGTTATAACAGAAGGTAAGTTTTATGCTGAGTTTTATTTAGATGTAGGAAACAGTGGTGTAGGCGTGATTGCTGGAAATACACTTCCTGCCGCAAACAAATATTTAGGACAAGATGCTTACACTTACGCATATTACTTTGATGGACGTAAAGTAAACAATAACTCGTACACATCATATGGAGATAGTTATACAGTTGCCGCAGATGGTTCAAGTGATATTGTCGGTGTTATGATTAATGCTGATGACGGGGAAATTTCTTTTACTAAAAATGGCACAGTGCAAAATTCTGGGGTTCCTGCTTTTAGTGGTGTTACTGGCCCTTTCAGATTTGCAATAGCATCTGAGGGTGGTATCGGGTCTGGTAACTGTTTTCATATCGCTAACTTTGGACAAGATGATAGTTTTAACGGTTTAAAAACTAGCGGCAGTGCAGTGGCGGCAGATGGTAACGGCGTAGGCAGGTTTTATGATACACCGCCAACTGGGTTTTTAGCATTGATGGATGACAACCTACCTAGAAAAAGTGATGTAATTGGTCCTGATTGGGTTTGGATAAAAGGACGAAACAATACTACAGTACACAGTTTGCACGATACGTTGAGAGGGACACAGCTATTACAATCAAACGCTCCTGATGGACAGCAAGACAATGCTAATTATTTGTTAAGTTTTGATAGTCAAGGTTTTACAGTAGGCGACAGTAGCAATGTTAATCAAAGCACATACAGCTATGTAGGTTGGGTGTGGGGAGCAGGTGGCACACCCACTGCGGATAATTCTGCTGCGAATGATGCAGAACCCACAGCAGGTTCCGCTAAAATAGATGGTTCTAATCAAAGCGGTGCATTTTCTGGCTCTCCTTCTATAGCAATTAAAAAACTTTCAGCAAACACTACATCGGGATTTTCCATTGTGCGTTGGACAGGGACGGGATCAGCAGGAACAATTCCTCATGGTTTAGGGGCAACTCCTGAATTTATATATGTTAAAAATTTAGATGACGACACAAAAAATTGGAATCTTTATCCGACTGTATTAGGTAATAATTATCTTGAATTAAACGGTACAGGTTCAACATTTTCAGGTAGTACATATTTCAACAATACTGCTCCTACGGCAAATGTTTTTAGTGTCGGCAGTGCTGGCTCTACTAATAACAGCAGTGATGATTTTATAGCGTATGTATTTGCTCCGATTGAGGGCTACAGCAAGTTCGGCAGCTATATAGGCAACAATGATGCAAATGGCACGTTTGTCTACTTGGGATTTAGACCAGCGTGGGTTATGATAAAGCGTAGTGGCAGTGGGGGCTGGCACATGTTTGATAATAAGAGATCATTTGATGGCGACTACTTTAATGCTGGGAATGAAATAGATGTAAGGATTGAGGCACAAGACACTGGGGCAGAAAACACTAGCGGTCCACCTCATATAGATTTTGTTAGTAATGGATTTAAACTAAGAACGGATTTTGACAATATGAATGCGTCAGGTAACACATACATCTATTTGGCATTTGCCGAAGCCCCATTTAAATTTGCGAACGCACGATAGGAGAAAATAATGCCGTGGAAACTTGGACATAGTATAATTAGAGAGGGAAAAGAATGGACTGGTTCTGATGGTACTCAGCATCCTAAAGTATGGATGAGGTACAGCGATTCTCAAAAGAAAGCATTTGGTTTAACATGGGAAGACCCATCAGCATCAGAGACACCTTATGACAATAGGTTCTACCGGGGTCGTGAAAGTGACGGTACGCTTATACCGCGCAGTCTAACAGATACTAATCAGGTAGATGGGGATGGCAATCCTATATTAGACATGCAAGGCAACCAAGCGGTTACATTGGGTTTGAAATCTGTTTGGGTAGCACAGACAAAAACAACTGCAAACAAAAAACTTTCAGTATATGATTGGTATGTTACTCGCAAAGCAGAAAAAGGAACGGCGATACCTAGTTCAGTTACGACATACAGGGATGCAGTCCGTACCAAATGTGCAGAGATAGAGACAGCTTTGAATGGCGCGGCGAACTTAACAGCGTTCATGGCTTTGTTTGAAGACACCAGAGATAGCGATGGCAACATTACGGCTGTAGCAAAAATTAATGACTGGCCTGATAAGATATAAAACTTGACTTTTACACACAAATGTGGTATAATTAGAACATACAAATTAGGTATTGACAAATGAAGTTAACACAATCTTTAGAGCCAGAGCTTAAAGTTCAAATGGAATTAGACGCACATGAAAAAGAGTGCGCTGTCCGTTATCAAATGATGAATGATAAATTAGAAAGTGTTGATAAACGTCTGTGGCGTTTAGAAGCTATGATTATGGCATCTACAGTGACTATAATAGGACTAGCTGGCACTGTACTTGTAGGGGTTGGGTAATGGCTATATTTAAAGGATTTAAACCTGAAGCTATGAATAAAATAGCACAAGCTATGGGGTATCAAGGAAACATGAATGAGTTTCAATCGTTTCTTGAAGAAGATCCGCAGCGTCAGGAGCAAATGAATAAATACACACGTGCTGCAGTTAAAATGGCTACTGGTGGTATGGCTACTGGAACAGGACAACCCGGTGGTCAACAAGCTGTGCCGACTGTCACAACCCCAACAACTTCACAAACAACACAAACTCCTGTTTTAGATGTTAGTGGTAATCCAGTATTAGATGCTCAAGGCAATCCAGTAACACAAACAGCAACAACACCCGGTATAGCTGCTTTTACAACAGAGCAAATATATGACCCCGGCCTACCTGTGGGTGGTGCAACTATTGCAAAAGGTATAGATTTTGATACCAATCAAGAGATAGCTGCTGGCACTGGACAGCTTACTGGTGCTACTGTAAATGTAAATCCTGCTCAAGCGGCAACAGCACAAGCAGGTATGACAGCACAAACTGCTGCAAATACAGTGCAAGCATCACAGGCTGCTGCTGGGGTGGACGCTGCTCTTCAAGCGACACAAGCAGCGCAGACAAACCCAGACGATCCTCGTGCGCAAGTTGCTGCTGCACAACAAACAACTTCATCTGTAGGCAACCTACAAGCAGCACAAGGTAATGCTACTCTTATAAACAACCCTGTACAACGACAGATTCAAGCTGGTGAACTCGTAACAGGCACGGGTGTAGATGCTGTAAAAGCGGCGCAGGTAACTGCACAAACACAGGCTGCGGCAGCTACAGCTAATCCATCTGCACAGACTATGGTGGCACAACAACTTGATGGCTTGATGCAACAGTTCCAAGGTGGTGCCACACCAGCATGGGCTGCAGGGGCTATGCGTAGTGCTACGGCAGCAATGGCTGCACGTGGTCTGGGTGCATCCTCTATGGCAGGACAAGCTATTGTACAGGCTGCTATGGAATCAGCCATGCCTATTGCAATGGCAGATGCGCAGACAGTAGCTAGATTTGAAGCACAGAATCTATCTAACAGACAGCAATCAGCGATGCTTGCGGCAGAGCAACGTGCTAAGTTTGCTGGCATGGAGTTTGATCAAGCCTTTCAAACAAAGGTGATGAACGCTAGTAAGATTAGCGATATTGCCAATCAGAACTTTACAGCAGAGCAACAAGTGCAGTTAGAAAACTCACGTGCTGCTAATACAATGGATTTAAATAACCTGTCCAATAATCAAGCTCTTGTAATGTCAGAGGCTGCTGCACTAGCACAACTTGACGCTGCTAATCTCAACAACAGACAACAAGCTGCAGTGCAGAACGCACAGTCATTCTTGCAGATGGACATGGCTAATCTTTCTAATCAACAGCAGACAGATATGTTTAAAGCACAGCAGAGAGTACAGTCACTCTTTACAGATCAGGCTGCAGAAAATGCTGCACGGCAGTTTAACGCATCTTCACAGAATCAAGTGGATCAGTTCTTTGCTAACCTTGCCAGTTCAACTGCACAGTTTAATGCATCACAACAAAATGCACAGTCACAGTTTAACGCAGGTCAAACAAATACCATTGAGCGTTTCAACGCAGAGCTAAACAACCAACGTGATCAGTTTAATGCACAGAACCAGTTGGTGATTGCACAATCAAATGCACAGTGGCGTAAACAAATAGCTACAGCAGACACTGCTGCTATAAACAGAGCAAATGAAATAAACGCTAACAACGTACTAGATATAAGTAAACAAGCGTACAACAACTTGTGGGGTTACTATGCAGACACTATGGAGTGGGCATGGAAATCTGCAGAAAGTGAGCTAGACAGATACAGTGCTATGGCTATTGCAGAACTAGATGCTAAAACATCTGCTGCTGCGTCAAGTGCGGCAGGTAAATCTGCAGCAGGTAATGCTATCGGTAGTTTGATAGGCACATTAGGCAGTGCGTTTATAATGTCGTGCCACGTAGCACGAGAAGTGTATGGCAAAGAAAACGCTGAGTGGTTTGTATTCCGCACATGGTTACAGTATGATGCCCCTAAATGGTTTAAGAAGCTATACACTAAGTATGGGCAATCCTATGCTAAACTTATATCAAAAGTGCCTCCACTAAAATGGGCAACTAAACAGTTAATGGATATAGTAGTAGAACACAAACGGAGAAAGCATAATGTCCAGACAATATAACCCTGCAGTTTCAGCATATAGAAGAATGAATCTAGATGACTTTAATAAATTAGAACAACCAAAGGAGCCTAAAAAAACTGGTGGCTTGTTAGTTAGAAGCTCTATGGGCGAGCCTTCTGGTGACGGCATAGATTACAAAAATCCTGCAGTTAGAGTGGCAAAGCAAATGCAAGTTGTTCGTAAATATAGGGATGAGATAAATGGAAGTTAGTCAAGAACCAATATTTGATGCACCCATACCGGGCATGGCATTAACGCATGAGTTAGGCGATAGACCTTGGCAAACTCCTGCACAGTTAACTAATGTTGATGAAGCTATTGATTACTACATGGAACGCATGAGTAGTGAAGAGTTTATGGTGCAGCTAGTAGAAACTCTTGAATCCGGTGTACCTGTAACTGTACTGGCTAACACAATACAGATGGGCAGCGTTATGGATGGAAAGCATAGCCTTGATGTAGGTATGTTAGTATTACCTATGTTAATGGAAATGATGATGTTGTTAGGCGATAGTGCTGGCATTAAGTATGACACAGGTATGGAAGATCCAAATAAAGGAACCATACGTGACTCTCTATTCTCAAAGATGCTTAAAGAATATGAGGATGACCTAAAAAAGAAAGATGTTAAAGCAGCAGTAAAAGAAGTTAAAGAATCAGATGAAGAAGAAAAGCCTAAAGGTTTAATGGCACGGAGAAAGTAATGAGTTTTTGGACAGGATTTACAACAGGATTAGCTAGTAGCGTAGATAGAAGTCTACAAAACGCTATGGAAAAACGTGATCGTGAAATTTCTGCCGCTAAGTCTTTTTGGCAACAAACGCGATTACGTAAAATGGAAGCAGAAGATAAGGAGGAAGCTGAATACAATAAAAAGGCTAAAGAAGCCTATAGATATTTTGCTGATGAATTAGGTGATCCTGCTTTAGCTACTGCTGCTATGAAAAAATTAGGTACGGCTGATGATGCATTAGCATTAAAAAACAGCATAGAGGAGCGTAGATCTAAGTTGCAACCGGGTGATGCTCCCCTTGATGTAACTACCCTGTTTCAAGACATTAAAAAAGGTACGGCAACTCTGGATTATGAACAGGGCGAGGCACAAATTTTATATCAACGCAAAGATACATCATTACCAACTGGATTTTCTGGTGCTACATTAGGTGTAGACGATCCTCTTGGTAGGCTCTTTGGAAAAGAGGGGCAAGCAGCAGAAAAAGCAGCGGCTTCTTTACGAAAACAAACAGAAGCAACAATGATTAAACCTAGAGAAGAGGTAGAGGGTTTACCTACTATCGGTAGAATAGACAGATCAATGCTTCAAGCCGCTGTGGAAGAAGGCAGAGTAGTAAGTAAGATAGAAAGAGACATTACGGCACATGACATGAAAGTTTCTGCCTTTAAGCAAAACACTAAACGCATTGACCAAGCTATGGAGATTGCTGACGCGGCTGAAGCACGGGCGCAAAGAAAAGAGGCTACCGATGCAGACCAACGTGCATTAGATAATGCTCGTGCTGAAGTTGCTGCTTTACAGAGGCAAGAGTCACTAGCACGTGAAGCTGAAGCACACATACTAAACATGAGAAGTAAAAAGATAGGTATTGAAAAAGACGAATTAGAATTACAAAAAGCAAAGTCTCATCCTCAGTTTAAAGACTTTGAAGATATGGCTGTGTATGCAACACAGAAACTGTCTGAAGGTGGTCTGACCAATCAGCAAGTTGCGGATTTTGAGCGTATGAGAGCAGATGCTATAGCTGGTGCTAAAGCCTATAATGAACAAACTGAAACTGCTGATGCGCCTACACCACAATTCTCAAAAGAAAGCAGACAAGCAATACTCAATGGAGAAATTAAACGCATACTTGAGCCTAAAGGTCTAGTAACTGATATACAGGGTCAACTTGATTACAAAATTAAAGGTAATGAAACTCAGTATTTTGACAGTATGACTAGGGCTTTAAATAATGTAACAGAGCAGGTAAGTGGATTAAATGACGCACGAATGAACGCTTTAATAAGAACGCAAAGAAGCACACTTCAAAATAATGTTAATAATTATGTAGAGCAAGTTAGAGCAAGTCAAAAGCAAGGTAAAAAGTTAGTACCAACTACAAAAGCTGAATCTTCAAAGGTTAACTTTACTAAAGGCTTAAAAGTGGGTGACATTGTTGAATATGAAATAACAACAAATTCAGGTGAACCTAAAAAGGTAGCACGTATATGGACAGGAACAACATACATTAGAGGATATTAATATGTCACAAATTGACCTGTCTAGGCAACTTGACCTTTTAGATCAGCTTGATACAGATGAGGAAGATCAAGATACATTAAATGTTGATGACGAAGAAACTAACACAAGTTTAGCGGATGAATTAAGAAGACTTGATGAACTTGAGGATCAAGAAGAAAGTGATGTTCAAGACATTGATGTTCAGGCTGAGACTCCTAATAACATAACTTCACAACTTGATGCGCTAGACGCACTTGATAATGCTGAAGAGGGTGTGGTAGACATACCTATAGACCCTTCTGAGCCAGCAGAAACACCTGTAGATGAATACGCTCGTACTGGTGAGGTTCCTGCAGGGTTTAGAGTGGTGCCTTCAGTGCCTACTGGCGATGCACCAGAAGACTATCTCCCCAAACTAGAACGAATTGATGCGCCTACCCCAACAGTGTCAGAGCAAACTGACGCTGTATTTGACTTTGATAAAACTCGTGACATGATTGCAGCCATGTATGGTGAGCAAGGTAATAGAGACTTTATTGACAGTGCGGCTTTTGAAGAAAAAGTACCAGCACCACTACGTAGCACAGTAAAAGCTGTTGCAGGTTTAGGTGAAGAGGGGTTGGCATTATTGATTGCTGGCGTTACTGCTGTGTCAGAAACTGTAGAAGATACAGGAGAGGCATTTACTCGTTATATGCACGAAACATTTACAGAGGATAATAAGCTACTAGGTAAAACGGGCAAGGAATTATTGCCGTTTGACCCTAAAACTGCAGGGAGAAAGTTTGGTACAGATTTAACAATGATGTTAGAGATGGCTGAAGCTGTAGTTCCGGGTGCTGCTGGAGCAGGTGTAGCACGTAAAACATTTAGAGAAGCTAAACAGATAGAGAAAGCAAAGAAGCGTAGCGAAGCTGCTCGTGAAAAACTACTCAATCGCAAGATGAATATTAATAGGGCTAAAGACGCTACAGCAGAAGAGGTGACTAAGAAAGCAGATGAGGCTGCAGAGATAGCCGATCAAAATGATGATCTTAGACAAGCATTAATAGAAGACTTTGAACTTTCCACTGGTAAAACTATTTCAGATGAAGTAGATGGAAAGAAGGTGCTAAACGCAGATAAGGCACGTGAAGCTGGCAGAGAAACAGCAAAAGAGTTAGACGCAGGTGACACACGTACTAGAGTTCAAAGAGCTTTAGGTAGTGATGTGGAATTAGATGACGCTGCATTATTGGCAGGTCAAGAAGACAAGATTACCATGCCCGTACTAAAGTCTGATAAACTTAACGGGCTTGTTGCAGCGGCGGCTGAATTAAAAGATAGAAATCCAAATGCTTTTGCTCCTAAAAAGTTTGAAGATGGAAAAGAATATAGATTAATTGACCATTTGTTTGATTTGACTATAGATAAAGAACTTATACCCGGCGATGAACTGATTGATATACTGAACAAGTATAATGTATCATTTGAAGATTACATCTTAACTGTCGTAGGCTCTGGCTCTGAGGCAGGTAAGACTCTGCAGAAACTATCGCAGATTAAACGTGCAAGACCTTTGAATGAGATGCAGGAACTGCAGCGCGTAGCTACACAGGCACAGCAAGGTAAGATACGTAACAATATTATGCGTATTGAGGGTATACGCCGTGGTGGGTTAGTATCACAGTTAGCGACTGCTGCACGTAACGTGACATCTGCAGGTATTCGTGCGCCTCTGGACACTCTTACTAATGTAATGGATACCGCTTTATATAATGCAGGAGAAGCAACGGGTGTCGCACGTAAAACAGCAGCATTTACAGGCACAGTGTTAAGTCGCTCTAACTGGAACGACAGCTTCCGTCATATGCGGTATATGTTTGGGCCAGAAAGCAGACTAGATACTAAAGACTATGTGGACTTTATTTTAAATCGTCCTGAATTGTCCAAGCAGTTTGATCTTATGTTTAATCAGCTAAATGAATTACAATCTGCTACTGGTAGGGGCATGGCTCGTAAAGAGCAGGTGGATAATTTTATAGCAGCGGCGAAACAACGAGCCAAAGACACTAAAACAAAATTTGATGCAAAGAAAGTTAGACAGGAAGCTGAAGCGGCTGCTGACAAAGGTATTCTTGGTGGTAAGTTTAGCACACTAGGACGAGGAACGGATACAGTATTATCTGAACTAGAGGATGCGGTCAGCGTTTTAAATAGTGCAAACAGATATCAAGAGTATCTTGTACGCCGTGGTTCTTTTTTAGGTGAGTTAGAACGTCTGGTAAAACGTGAATATAAAATTGATCTAATTGATACCATTAATAACGGGCAAATTCGTGATTTATTAAATGACTCTACAACAGTACGTCCTAAAGGCGCACGTTCTTTTATGGAACTTGTAGCAGACTCCACGAACAAAGCACTTGATGTAACATATGCCAAGCAGCCAGAGACTCCGCTGTTTAGGGAAATAACAAACTTTATCACTCGTAATGGTTTGACGGTAGCCATACCATTCCCACGTTTCATGTTCAACAGCCTTGAGTTGATGGGTAACTATATGGGCGGTGCTTCTATACCTCTTACTAAGAAGCTGATGGGCCAGTTACCTAAAGGCACTAAACTGTCTGCCGCAGATAGAAGGCGCATATCACGTAACCTTGTAGGTATGGCAGGTGTATATGCAGCATATCAAGCACGTAGCACAGAAGATGCACCTGCAGATTATAAAGAATTAAGTATGGGTGATGGCACAGTGATGGATACCACACCACAGTTCCCACTGCGTCAGTATCTGTATTTAGGAGAGGCAACAAAGCGTCTTATGGATGGCACGTTTGATGACTTCTTTAAAGGCAAGGAGTTCTCTGAAACATTTTTAGGAACAAACGTAAGAACAGGTGTAGGAAACAGTATTATTGAAGAGGTAGTCAATTTAGCAGGTGGTGGTGACTTGACTCGTGATGAAGCACTCGCTCGTGCTACAGCCAGAGCCTTGGGTAATTACCTATCTACGTGGGCTGTGCCGGGTGCGCAGATTATTGATACACAACGTGCTATTGGTATGCGAGGAGAAGAGTTTAGAGATACAGCACAAGATCCTACACTAACATTTGGTAGAACATTCACAGAGAATCTAAAACAGCCACTACGTGCGAGGGGGTTCTTGACATCGGGTAAAGAAGATGAGCAATTACCTTTACGTCAGAGTCTGTTCCAAGAAGAGCCAAGCAGAGTGGGTTCTGCATTTAAGGTTGGATTAGGTTTGTCTCTCAAAACAAGAGATAGTGAGCAAGGTGAGTATATTAAACGTCTTGGTATCAGTGAATTTGAATTAGGTAGCTCATCTAAGGTGCCTAGCATACGCAGATTTGAAAATGAACAACTGCGTGAAATTATTCCCGGCTTGGTTGACGCGGCACAAGCGTATGAAAAACAATCCATTATAGAGTATAATGAAAATGAATCTCTACAAAAAGAAATGACTGCACAAGAGTTTGTCAACAGTAGAGTGAAAGCACTGATAAAAGAACAAGTAAAAAGTGTAAAACGACTACTATCTGATGGTAAAAGTATTTCTGCAGATGCACCTGCTTATACTGAAGCTATGTTAGCATATCGTAGACTACCACGTGAAATACGTAAAAATGCAGCATCAGAATTTATAGCGAGAAATGGTAGACCAGCAGATGGTGCTAAGATAGAAGATCTTTATGAACTAGCTACAATTGGTAAAGTATTACGCTCTGTATACAAATAAAAACAGGGGACTAAATCCCCTGCTCTTTTGCTAGTACATGAAGCATATACATGTATGCTATTGTTATAATACCTAATGATATCATCGGTTATCCCCGTCACCCTGTAGACGATTCCTAGCTTTCCTATCTGCCAGTTTGTCCAAGTTGTCTTCCATAATTCTACCAAGGTTCATGTCCACTTCTTTAGCAAGCATGGCACAATACCACATAACATCTCCAATCTCGTGACCAATAGCATTTAGTTTAGCGTGATGCTCTTCTCTATCTGCACCGTCACGAATCAACTTCTTGACCTTGTTGGCAATCTCACCTGCCTCACCAGTAAGCCCCAGAGTTAAATACTCAAGGGCTTTTTCTTTAGGGAATATGGCAGTCTCTGCAGCCTTACGTTGGTACTCCGTTGCTGTAATGTTACTCATATATCTCTCCCTCATCCAGTTATTTGCGTCTTGCTCTAGCTTGTTCACGACTCTTAACCTTTCTTAGATTCTCAAAGTACGCAGTATTCCAGCCTCGTTGCCACTCACGATACTGCATAGTATTCTGACTAATCTTAGGACGCATTTCTATAAATACAAATCTATCTTTATGATCGGGGTCAGGAACAAAGTCCCCACCCCTATAAAATGCATCGTAACCTGATTGATATTGTATACGCAAAGGCGCATCATATTTAGTCAGATTGTTCCACCTCATCCTCAACTCCTTCATTTTGTTTCTGTTGTGGTTTGATAAAATATTTCTCAAGCATCTCTAACTTATCGTGATAGTTAGCGACCTGCTCAAGTTCTAGTTCTACAGTCTCTATGATATCAGAGTGTTCACCGATACCAATTGTGTTGTTCATATATATTTCAATATTAGCTAAGTGTTTATTGATATTCCCAATAAAGTGCGCTCTTGCTCCTCGTATTATTACATCTCTCATTTTTTATCCTTCCGTTATTATTACCCATTGCACATTATTTTCTGTGCTGGCTGTCCTAAAGTTACCTGCTTTAGACCAGTCAATGTCTTCTAATTTTTGCACAGTTACTTCTGCTACCTCTGGTTCATCTTGTTTGTTCATATGATGAATACCATATGCTAATGCGCCTAATACTAATAATGCTTCCATGTTAACTCCTTTCTGCTTTTGGCAAATACATAATAACTTCAGCCCTACAATCTGGATTAGGGCATGATAGGTTTGTTTCCATACAGAAGTTTTCAAATTCTTCTCCTATGTCATGGTCCCCACCCCAGATTAATTCTGTTCCACAATACCAGCAATTCATCACGCTGCCTCTATGTCTACAATTTCACACACACCAGCAGTACACGCTAACTCGCGGCCACCTGTTGTAGTGTCTTCCTTCTCAAACTCTTGCAACAATGACCAGTCTACATTTTTTGGCATCTTTGTCAAGAACTTTTTATATTCATCTTTATCTATATCTTGATAAACAGGCTGTGCATACGTGTGGTCACTGTGAGGAAAAAATGAAACACCTGATACTTCATCAAAATATTTATATACCCAAGAACCTACTTCCATCCATTCGTGTTCTTTGACAGTGATGGATACAGATGGCTTATGTTCACACCAATAACGCTGATAAGTAAGCCATAATTCTAGCTGTTCAATGGCGTTCATTTGTGTTCTAGTTATTGCACCTGTTGGTGCTTTCATAGGAAAACTAAATACTGTTGTTGATTCAGGTTTCGTTACATCAGGTTCAGCAGGTATGCCTTGAGATATAAGAAACTGTGTCAGAGGGTCTTTATTATCGCCACGCACAGTGCGTATATAGTATGGGTTATGTCTAGCGTGGATACCTGACGCTGCATCAGTAAGCTGTGACACAGTGCCACTAGGCTTAACACAAGTCACTGCAGTGGACTGTGATATCCCTAGCTGCTTTGCTATGGCTGCATTAGTACGAATTGCTTCGTCTTTTAACACACCTAAAAGTATAGGCAACTTTTCACCGTTAGTAGAGGTCATAACATTGTCCATAATACCCGTCAAAGACACACCAAGTAAACGCTCTTCCTCTGTATTATCTTTCCATACCTTGCGTAGATACTTAAAGTTAGTCATTGTAGCTTGGAACGTGCCAAGTATTGTGGCAAGACGCACCTTTTCTTTTAACGTATCCATAGTGTCATTCTCACGGATGACTACTTCAGATAGGTTACAGAACTGATAGGGGCGTAAAATAATCTCAGAGCAAGGATTACAACCAAAGTCATGCTCTGTATCTCGCCTACCATTCTTAGCTGCTTGCTTAATAGCAGATTGCCTGTTGAAGATACCACGCTCACCTGACTTGCTGTCGTACAGAGACAACCACTCACGCATGAATGTACCCATCTCAGGCTTAGTTTTGTACGCTACAGAGTTGTTAGCCAACGCACGTTGTCCTTCATACTCATACCATTTACCTGATTTAGCATGAGCCATCTGGTCATCGTTTAAGTTAGATAAGCTAATGAGTGCTGATCTACGTACTCCACCCACGACTACCACTTCCCCAATCTTACACATGATATCGTGACATTCAATTGGATATAGCCTACGACCTGCTGCACCCTTAAACTTCTGTACAACAAACTCAAACAACTCAACCAATGGTTGTGGACCTGATGCTCTACCACCAAATGTTTTGAGCCTAGCACCTGCAGGGCGTACCTCTGACACATCCCATGCTGGTATCTGTCCAGCATATAGCATGGCAATAAGTTCTTTTAGAGACTTTGCCCAACCGGGTCTGCTATCACCTACCTTGATAACTGTGTCAGTCTTGTAGAAATCTTCTGCCACGATGGGTAGCTTTTCAATGTTGTGACGCTCTACACTAAAGCCTACGCCCGTGCCACACATAAGAATATACATAGTTTCATCAAATGCACGTGGGCTATCTACAGGTACATAGGAACAGTTGTATCCACCTACATGGCATCTGTCTAGTGCAGGGCCACTGGTCATCAACGCTCTCATGCTAGGCATGACGCTTATGTTAAGCACAGCCTCTTCTAACTCTGAACGTAACTCATCAGATAGTTTGTAGTTGTGATTGTCGGCTAGATGCTTATCCATGTAGTCAAAGTATCTTTGCACAGTTTCGCCCCATGTTTCTCTACGTTGCTCTTCTTCTTTCCAACGTGCATAACGTGAGAGAGCTATAAAGTTTTGGTAGTCTGTTGGTAATTGGTTGTTTATCATTTCTTACTCCGTAATCGTTCTAATATGCTTAATGTTAGCCCCATCTATATCATGGAAATAATCGTGTAGGCTATCCTCTAATTCTTCTCCAACCCTGCCATCAGCAGGGACCGGATACTCTTCATCGTCCACCTCAATGGTTATGTACATTTTAACTCTTATCACTCGCCATAACCTCTTCTATCAACCTGTCCAAGTACCACTTGGCCTTTTGCAAATCCTCTAATGGCTTATCTTTATAGTCAAATCGCCACAGGTATTTCATAATGTTACCTTGTAAGTAATACTTGAAGTTACTATCAGTGGCAGCAGAGATAGCATCAATACACTCAATGCCCGTCTGATTGTAGTGTGGTGGACTGTTGACCATATCAACAGCCATGCCCATAGCCTTTGCCATTTCAGCAACATTATCACTTTGTTTCTTTGCTTGTGCCATACGTAACTCCTCTTGCTGTATCATTGCTTTCATATAATCTTCGTGTCTACTCATGCTGACCCCCTAGTTCTACTAGAAAAATCTATCTTAATAACATTGCCATCATACACCTTTTCAACTTCATCTTCAAGCGTAATTTCAACATCATCTTTATCCATAGACATTACGTATTCGTGTATGCAATCACGCACTGCTTCTATCTCTTCCATTATTGGAACAGAAGCACACATCATTTTAACTAGGTGCATAACACTATGATATGCATCATCATCAAGTGAATTACCCGGCAAAGTAATAATTGATAGGTCTATTTCACCTGTCCATACACCATCTTCATCTTGACCGGGACGAACACGGATAATGTAATCTTCATCGTTTATCTGTTTTCTAAGGTATTCTTTATCCATTACATTCTCCTTTTTACTGTTGAGCTAGGGTGTAGTATAAACTTAGGGTGTTTGTCTTTACCCTTTTCTTTAATCCAACACTCAGGTATGATTCTGTCATAGTACCTAAACTTGTGCTTTATGCACCACATAGCATAACTTGTTTTAGAACCTTTCCTAATTTTGGAATTACTATTTTCAAATACAAAACGTATATCTAAATGTGGGTGTTGCTTACGCACTAGCAAATGTTTACGCCGATCCGCTGAAGTAAATCTACCTTTAACCTCTATAATAATACCATTGTAAAGAATGAAGTCGGGGGTGTAAGTTCTATACGCTATGTCTTCCCATTCTATTTTAATGGACTCGTATCTAAACTTAACCTTGTCCGACTTCAACTTGTCCGATACAGTTAACTCTAATCCACTGCGATAACCGTATTTACGTGCGGCTCTAAATTGTTTTGCGTTAACCAACGTCACGCCACGATACAAAAGGACTACCGCGATATCCTAGAGCCTGTAGCTCTTCGCGCAAGACCTTATCTGCTTCATTACGCGCTGATATCGCCGCACGTAAACCTGCAGTCTTCCGTTCACGATACTCCTTCCTAAGTTCCACAAGATGTGCCTCTGCCTCTTTGATTTGCTCTGCGAGTTCATTTATTTCAATCTCCATTTATACATACTCCTTTCTTAGTTCCACATATGCCACGATAGGTGGGTTCTTTGCCTGTGATTTTACAGCAGGTCTTTCCACCAGAGAAGGCCAGCAGTCAAAGCGATAAGAACAAAACTTGCAGCCAGTATTAAGCACAGTATTGCCTGTCTCCTTGCCTCTAAACTTCTCTGGTACTGGTTGAAAACGCTTTTCAAACTTGTTCTCCTTTACTGTTTCAACAGTCTTCTTAATATGTGATATCTCTTTGTCAATGTCAAGACCTGTCGCTGGTATATATTTAAACTGCCCATTAGCTTTGTTTACAACCCACCAGCCGCCAGCCTTTTTACCTGACGCCTTTGCGTATCCAGCTAACTGGGCCACATACCCGAAGCTATCACCGCTGGCAAGACTGTCATAGGATTCAAACTTGTTTCTGTATGACCAGTCTGAAGCTGATTTAATATCATCCACTGCACCATCAACGATGAGGTCATAACTACCAGAAACGCTATCATCACCAAGGTCAAGAGAAACTTTATCCGTGTCTTCATATTTAACTCCTGCTTCTTTTAATACTGCTTTAAACACTGCTTCAACTATATCGCCAAGCATCATGTTCATAACGAATGTGGTTGGTAGGGGTATAGCTGCCTCTGGTTTATTCTTGTCATACCAGAGTTGGCAAGTTGGCCTACCTACATTAGACATACGCAGACCAAACTTGTCACGCTTGTTGACCCCGCCGAACTGACGCTTTAGTGCGAAGGCCACGTCAGACGCTACTTGTTTAATGGTATCATCAGCCATAGATGACTTACCTTTTACAGCGTTTTCCATGTATTGATGTAACGCCAGTTCAGCAGGGTGTTTCATTATGCTACCTCTCCTTCCTCAATATCAATGAGGTCATTCAATTGCATATCAAGATCGTCATCATCTTCTACTCTAGAAGACTTCTCTGTCCATGCATTGATGATATACTCATTGTAGTTAGAAACCCAACCCATGAAATCACCAAACAAAGTCTGGTCTTCTTGAGTCAACTCAATAGAATTGGTGATGTCTAAAGACGTGGTGGGCAAGTAAAAGCTATTACCATTAGGCAACTTACGCTCCTCAGTATTCAGGGTTACGTTATGCTGCACAGGTAAACGCTTCATCTTAGCAAGCTGATTAAATACACCACCCACAGTCTTAAACGCATCACGGTTTTCTATTTCCCAGATAAAGTTGCTAGTGGTTTCTTCTACAGGTTTACCACTCTCATCTTTAGGATTCACCAAGCGAATAGCACCTAAGACTACACGCACACGCTTGATAGACTTAATTAAGTCTTTAGTAGCTTCAGGTAAGGACTTGTAGTCCTGTATCCAACCTGCAGGTTTTCCACAGTTAAAGCCACCGTCATTGTCTTTCAAGTCCATGTTTAGCGTATCAGCCATAACAGTCTTGACGTAACGATTAGGTGAACCACCCTGTCCCATGACAAACTTCTTGTACATGAAGCGTTGCAGAAACGGACGAATTACAGCAGAGTCTGCGTAGTAAGTTGGACCGTCTGGAATCTCCAGCTTGTATGTACCCGCCTTAACTAAGATAGACTCAGAGCCAAGAATAGGCGAGTGCTGTATGCGTAGTCTAGATAAGAACATGCCCTGCTTCTTTTGGGAAGCAGTTTCATTAGCCATGCCCATAGCCTTTGCCATTTCAGCAAAGTTGTTAGTATCAATAGTAGTAATGTCAGTCATATATTAACTCCTTTCTTATTGTAGGCCCATAGTTATATCAGGATACGTCTTTGGTGTCAAGCCAATTTGGTCCTATTTTTGCCTCTAAAAGTAGAGGAACATTAAATTTAATACCCCACCGTAATGTGATTAGTTGAGGTAGTTCTTTATTAGTTTGATCTATTATATTGATAACACTCCTTTCTTCATCTGGATGCACATCAATAACAATACTGTCATGCACTGTATTTACTATACATGATTTCATTCCAGATAACAAGTTATCTATGTGCAATAAAGCGATAGGCACTATGTCTGCAGTAGCAAAAGACTGTACAGGATAGTTCTTTATCTGCGTAAAGTGTGACACACGACCATTTACTTTGCGCACTACATCTGGAAACGCAAACTCACGACCACTTGGTGTCGTAATCTTACGTGTGTTTATAGCTTCTTTAGCCAGTCGGGAGTGCCATTCTGCGACTCCTCTGTATTTGTCTGTAAAGTGTGTGTAATACTCTGCTTCCGCTGCTGTTCTCCCAAAGCCCGTTGCGCCATAAAGCGGTGCAAACGTGTGAGCCTTCGCAGTCTGGCGATCCGTAGGTTGACCAGCATCGGTAATAACTTTAGCGGTATATGAGTGTACATCAAATCCAGTAGATACTTCATTTATTGCAACCTCATCCTGTGATAAATAGGCAGCAGTCCTAAACTCAAGCTGTGCAAAGTCAGCTTCCATAATCTTGCCACCAGCAAATCGTGACACAAATACTTTCTTAACAGGAAACGTGCCGCCACGAGGCATGTTCTGCATATTAGGTTCTGCACCAGAGAAACGTCCAGTAGCCGTGCGATGCTGCAATAGGCGTACATGCAACTTACCATCCTGCTTAGTGTACATCTGGATACCCTCAATGAAAGAGGATAGGTATGTATCTACAGCAGATAGTCTGCGCACCTTGTACAAGAAGTCAACAGCATCGTCCATACCACGTTGTCTTGCAGCAGACTCTAATATTTCCAAATTTTGTTTGGATGTACTAAAGCCATTTGCACTTGACCACTTAGATGACGGGGGCTTGAACTTTAGTCCAGCCAATTTTGTAGTATCCACAAGCAAATAACCAAGCCCACCACAGCGTGGACATTTATTTGTGTTAGCAAAGAGTGTTCCATTTTTCCTTACCTTTCTAATCTGTCCAGTGCCGTTACAGTCACGGCATTGCTCCGCACGTGTCTTGTACACACGCTCAGTGCCACCGGATATTAAACTACGGAAGTCTTGATCATCCATGTATGGATCAATAGCATTACCCCAATGCTGTTTATCCTTAACCTTACGGCTGTATATAACCCAAGACAGTTGCTCTGGACTATTAAGATTTATAGGGGTATCACCCATCAGCTTACGAACATGTGCTTGCAGGTCATCTATAAGCTGCTTTCTTTCTTGTTCAAATTCACCACGCACAGTTTCAAGTGCCGACTTATCTACAGTAAAACCACGCTGATATATACGTGCAAGGCATACAGCGACCTGATTAGTCAGGTTAACCGTGTCCATTAAACCTGCATCTGCTGGTGAATATAGACGTTGCACCAATTTATTTGATAGCTGTTGCGTAGCATGTAGATCAGCAGAAAGATATTCACACAACTCATTATACGGTATATCACGAGTGCTAAGACCCTTCTTAAAATATTCCTTCAGCGTATCTTGTTTCTTAGTGTCCAACTCGTATCGTTCCGCACATGCCTCAAGGGACAACGGCTCTTTTATACCACGCTGTAGCACATACTCCGCAAGCATAGTGTCAAAGACAGGACCATCATACTTGAAGCCCGACTCCCACAGCCACATCAAATCATACGCAGCATTGTGGCAGATAAGTATGGTAGCTTCGTCTAAGAACCATTGCACCTGCTCGTAGAAATGTTGTTGATTAGGTACGTCGCAATGGTCAAATGGGAAGTGTCGCTCCACGTCTTGGTCAGTCAACACACCAATCATGGTTAGTGAGTTCTCTGGCTCAAAGGGATCAAGATGCATCTTACCATCACGCTTCGTGACTGTGTTCTCAATATCAAGTGTCAGTTTCATTTAGCTTCTCCTTATGTTCTTCAAGATACTTAACAGCATTCTTAACTGTTGTCAAGTCATCACGAAACCCACCCAGACCATCATTACAATGCTTACATATGTAACCACGAAACGTGTTGGTGTCGTGACAGTGATCTAACACCCAAGTTCCCAGCAACTTTTGTCCGTACTTATTTACCTCATCTATCGTGCGCGTACAAATAGGACATGCATAGCTTGCCTCTTGTGGATACATATTTTCTTTTCTCAAGTCAGCTATGACTTGTCGGTGTCCTTTCTGACAAGATTTACAAGTCCTTTTTATCTCAGCTTCTCCCGTCTTTGTATAAGACATCTGCTGAAAGTTTTGTATAGGTTGTCTTATGTCACATTTTATACAGACAAGACCATCCTCACACAGATCCTCAATAGTATTGTCACGGAAGAAATCTAGCTGACTCATCCTTCGTACCTCGCGGTAAGGTAGTTAAGCTCACAGTTCACCATGCCATGCCAGCCGTTGAGCTTGTTCTTGACAATGTTAATGTGGCGCAGGGGGCTTTCTTCTTCCTGTCCCTCTACAGAGGGTGATTTGCCTATCAGTAGCATAAGGTCAGCCTCTGCTGCCTTACCTGTGCGGCTACCTTCCATCATGCTCTGATTTAACTGCGCACGACCTTCTGCATCAGCAGATAGCTGTGACATGTAAAACACAGCACAGTCGTAGGTCTTGGCAATCTGTCTTGCATAGATAGCGCAAGCCTTTAGTGCTTCATCTGGACGTGCATAGTTCCCACCTGCGCTGAACTTATCACCCATATCTAACACAAGTATGTCAGGTCTGTAGGATTTACAGACAGACTCTACCCAAGCCATGTCTCTGCCCTGACATTCTTTGATCTTGATGTTCTGTGATATAGGGTAATACTTAGCGGATGCCTTGGTGAACTCATCACTTATTTCGTAACGAGACATGCCAGAGGCAGCGTTCAGATACCGTTCACCTACACGCTTACCAGACTCTTCGTTACACAAGATAATGCACTGCGCACCCTGATGTGCAAAGCCGCCCGGCCCTGCAATTAAGCTGGCATGGAAGGATGTCTTGCCCACATTAGGTCTAGCACCTACCTCAATCAAGTGTCCACCACTCACACCCTCTATCTTGCGCACGACAGACGGTATATTAAACTTCCACTTGGCTTCTAGTTCTGCAGCCGCCATGATAGCTTCAATGCTAATATCTTCCCACTCAATATTCATATTGGGTATGAAGTCATCACCATACTGCTCAAGCAGGTTGCGTAAACGCTCTAGCGTAGACGCATCACCATTGACCATATCAAATCCTATGTTGGCAACATCCTCGCCCACAACCTGTTGAAACAGCTTGGACAACACTTCTTGTGCCACGTCACTGCCCATTGGCTCCTCACGTTTGATCGTAGCAAACATAGAAGAATAGCCTTGCTTCTGTGCCGTAGTAAGTGTGGGGTTATTAGCCATGAACAATGCCTCTACCTCATCTGGCGTGACTGTACGCGAATACCTGTCCATAGCAGTGTCAATAGATTCTTTGATCTTACGTGCATCCTTGCTGAACAAACGTGGTGGGCATTTGCTACCACGATGGTCATCGTAGAATGACTTGTCCATCAGACTTCTAATGATTGATAATTCCATTTAGCTTCTCCATATCTGTCGGGTTACGATATTTCAAATCGTCATTCAAACGTAGTACACGAACATCGTTTACATGACCACGTAGTTCCTTCGCCATCTGTAGCGTCTTCGGTAGCGCATCGGGGTCTAACGCTATGACTGCTGTTGAGAACTGTGCAAGATACCCTTTATGCACTTCCTGTAAAGAGGTGCCAAGAAGTGCAACCCCGACAAAGGAACCGTAACCAACAACGGCTGCACTCACACAGTCCTCAACAACTACTGCGACATTACCACAACCATACACATATGGCAAGCCACTTTTTCCATATCTTTTCCATTTTGGTAAACGCTTGCCCAATGCTCGCCCTATAGCATCTACAAGTTTACCGTTGTGTGATATGGGGAACACAACCCTATCTTCTTTCACATCGTATAACACACCCAACTCATTTGGGTCAAGCTGATAGCTACAACAAAACTGTAAGACATCATTTGTATTTCTATGTGGTACAATGTAGTCAGGCAACTTAAATTCTTCTTCAGCAAACTGTTGTGCATTACCCATACCAGCACGTATGTCATCTACAGTTAGATGCACACGATTACCACCACGAACATTACAAGATACTTTGTAGCAGTTCCACACAAGACTACCAAGATTGTTAGTTACAGTGAAAGTATTCTTACCACCACAGTTAGGACAATCCATACGTTTAGTATGTCCATTAGGTAATTCTAAATCACTTATAATGTTATATATATTATTCATTATATATCACTCTCCTTTGCGGCAGTTAAGTGCTTTTACCATACGATTTACGTGCAGTCAATGCATTATTTGCACTTTCGTATGTATTTTTCATGTAAGGTTTTACTGACTGTGGATTACTGTGTCCTGTAACCGACATGATTTGTCCCATAGGCACACCAGCTTCAACCATTTGTGTTGTACCAGTGCGCCGCAAGTCCATCAGGCGTAGTTCATCAGACAGCCCAGCTTCTCGCATGACAGCCCGTCCAGCTTTGGACAGTCTCTCCATACTATACGGCTCGTACTGCCCGTGTACGGGCGTTGTACGGGGAACAACGTACTGTTGAAAGCCAAAGTCTTGCTCCTGCTGTGTCAGCATCTCAAGCAGATCATTTTGTATAGGCAAAGTTACCTCTGCCCTACGCTTTGATTGCTCAAGATATAGTTTTTTAGCCTCAAAGTCTATGTTATCCCATGTAAGTAGGCGCATGTCACCCAATCGCTGGCACCAATCATACGCCATGTGAACTATCAATCCGATACTACGGTATTGAAACTCACTGTAGGCAGTGTCAAGAAATTGACGCACATCATCGTCAGTCCACACAACTTTACGCTGTGGTGGTGTCTTTCGTTTGATGTTTGCGAATGGATTTACGTGCGTATACTCCATCTCAATAGCGTAACGAAACAAGATGGATGATACAGTGCAGACGTGGTTGGCGAGACTGATGCCTCGCTCAACCCACTTTTCGTATGCATGTTTGGCTTGCTTACTTGTGAGTTCACAAAAATTCACAGAGCCAAAATCAGCCACCATGACACTAAGAAAGTATTGATAGTCTTTCTTAGTTCTGCTTCGTAACATCTTGAAATCATTGGAATTATAGTATTTATCCACAAGATGTTTCACGGTGTTCATGCTGCAATCAACTCCCTGAATGGCTTGCTGTCAATCCACTGTGACACCTTGCTCTCACGCTGGAACATAGACACTGCGTTAGTATCCTTGCCAGTGTTACGCAGGGTGAAACCGTTACGATCATCAGCATAGCTTGCATAGTTAGTAAACGCAGAGTACAAAGCCCAGACATTCTGACCACGAACTGATGCCTCTTGGTTATACAAGGCAAGCATCTTTTCTGCAGTGCGATCAGACTTTAGCAGAGTCTCAAGCATAGACTTAACGTCACCAACATACAGTGGCTTGTTAGCCCAGCCTTGTAGACGCTCTGACTGTGCATAGAATGACTGCGTAGATTCACGCAGGTCACGAATAAACCTAGCCATGCTAAAGTTAGCAGTGTTCTTCCGGCGCACCTTGTCATGCTCACCACGAATCATGCCGTTGGTGCAGAAGAAATCTATAGCACCAAAGTATGTCTGGTTGGAACAGCTACCATCAATACCATGCAAAGCAATGATACGCTGTGCAATAGTGGTACTGTGCTTGTCTGTTTCAATACGAGCAGTCACGTTAGGCAGGGTCATGTCAAGCATAGCCCATGCGTTCTGTCGGGCAATTCTCCACTTCATGTTCATGCCCTCGCACTCTGCATCACCAAGGTTCTCTGTGATGGTATCATGCACACCCTCAAAGAAATCAGCGTGACTGGCACAGTTGAACGTGTCACCCACCACACCGATATAGTCACCTGTGTTACCATTGATAACATATTTCTTGTCCTTCACCTTGGTAGGCTCAAACACAGGCTTAAAGTTTAGTTCTTCTGGGATCATCATGTTCATTGGAATATCAAATGGCATATCTATTCTCCTTCCTCGTTGTTATCATCAGCAAGCACCCAATCTGCATAGTGCTTTGGTCTACCCTCATCGTCCTCTTGCGGCACAAACTTTAGCACTCTGTGCATGAGGCACTCCATTTTTTCTAGCTTGCCCACATCAGACATCCACAGATCTTGACACTCATATAGTGTCTGAATTATATTCTTTAAGTCATTGTGAGCATTGAGAAATTCAAGTCTCTCTTCGTATGTTATTTCCATTCTATAGTCTCCTTTCATGTCAACTGACGATTATCTTGTGTGAGTTGTATCACGCAAAAAAATATATGTCAACTATTAATTGCATACAGTATTTGTATCAGCGTTATAATTATTGCTATTTCCATTTTAAAACTTGGTCACTAAAGTGACACCCTCTTTGTCTAATTGTTTCATAGCCATGTATTCTTTGTGCTTGGCATCTATCAGGGCTTGGTCTGCCTCTTCAAATACCAAGTCACCAAACTCACGCATGAGCCTACGCTTCTCGTCTGCTACATGAACCAGTCGTTTATCACTGGCCTTGTCCGGGTATATTGGGTCTATGTACATCGTCATCACTCCTTTCTATGCAAAAGCATTGTTGCTGTGGATAGTCAAAGCTACGCACGGTAGATGCCATGTGACACTGCGACATCCACGCATGTCCAGACCACACATCTAACTCTACTGTGCTTGTATTGATTGTGCCTACACAGGCAAGAATAACTGCTACACCATTCATCCTATTATCCTTTCTATGATACCAGCTATGGCATGATAACCTGCCCAGCCTAAAAATGCAAAGATGCAAAAGAACAAGAACATTTCAATGTCATCATGCGTGAGATAATAATATCTCACTTTGTGCCATATCTTACTCATGCTCACCCCCATCGCCCCTGCCAAGCCCACCAAAATACTGCGGCTTACGCTTGGCTGTTTCAAATACACCAGCCGTAATGAACACACCAGCTATCAGCAAGGCATGTAGTGCGGCACTGATACCGAACACAACGACAGAGCCTACCCACATGGAGAAGATAATGCACCACATCCATGCAAGTATCTGCATGACCATGTGCCTTGTGTTTGCGTCAGGTATGTTGGACAGCGGATTGTATCTACTATCCATGATTAGTTTGTATGTGTTACGCATCTTCAATCTCCTCTACATATACTTCGGTATCATAGTCACCATCATATTCCTTCCAGTGTATGTCACCAGAATCACAAGCTATTTCCTCTGCATGGTCATGCGTATCAGCTTCAACTGTAGCAACGCAGATAACAGTATAGCTTCGGGTTACTTCGTATCTAGGCATCATCAATCTCCTTTGTCAGTGTCCAGCTATGGCGGCAGTTAGTAGTCCAGTTATCACCTTCCCAATCACATTCATAAACATCAACCCACACTTTGCCATCAACAAAGTGCATACACAGGTCAAACATTCTGTCGCTGTCCTCAAACTGGATGCCATCGTAATGCATCTCTTCGTACTCCTCGCCAGCGTACTCAGATTCATCAGTGTATAATCCTGTGCTTGGGTCTACATCTGTTGGTAGCCAGTTGGCTATCCAATCGGGGTATGCCTCTGTCCTGTAGTAATGTATTAACTGGTCTTTTTCATCATCAGATAACACAAGGTCAAAGCCACTGTCGTAATTGTCAGTCATCATCAATCTCCTTTTTTCCACCCAGATACTTGGGTATTCTTTCCTCAATGCGCTTACCACATACATAACAATACATCTTGTCTATCAGGTTACGCAATCGTGTGGGTATGTACTGCACACTTTTGCAGTATACGCAAATATGTTCCACAAGTTTAGCCATCACTCACCCACCTATACTAGATGTTGTGTTTGTAGGTGTGTCACTTAACTCAGTGAAAGCTATTGTCAATTCTGTACCTTCATCCAAATCTTCATAGATGATTTTATACACGACACCCGTGCCATGTGTCAGGCGATATATAGCTTGCAGTAATTCTGTTTTAGTCATCATCATTCTCCTCATCAAAGTAAAAGAATATACGGCACTCATCACCCATGTCATCTGCAAAAAACCAACCTGATGGGTCAGCATTTTCTTTTGCTGGGCAAGTCAGCATCCATTCCCAAAACTCTTTTCTAGTCATCATCAATCTCCTCTGTTTCAAAGTCAGCATCTGCATAGTTAAATATGCCAGCGGCAATATTCTCAGCATCATCACTGTCTTCTGCCTCTACCTCAACCTCATAATCTATGCGCACCTTGTATCTAGGCATCATCAATCTCCTTTACAAATAATTCATGTGGTATCTTGTCCCATTCCTCACGCCTGATACGCCACTTGTCATGCTGGATAGGTGTGCAAAAGCGTACCCACTTTCTGCCCACCACTACCCAGACAAGACGTGTGCCGCATACAGGATAACGTGTGTCGTATAGGTCACAGCGATACAGCTTAGCATCAGCCCATGTTTTTTCAGTGGGCTTCCAGTTATGTGACAATTTCATAATAATCACCTTCACAATGACTATACCAGCCCTCTTCCCACTCATCCAGTTTGTATGGATAGTCGTAGGGTTGCATCTCGTTTACCAGTGCAAGCATTTCTTTTATAGTCATGTCAAATAGTTTTCCTGTGTGTATTTCACGCACAACTATTGTTTGGTTTTGGTCAGTCATATCACCCATCCTTATACAGTTTATATATTATATAACATATTCCGACTACAGATACAACCAGATAACCGCCAATGAACACACTGTCCCACGGCATCTGGTTGTATACGCACAGTGCAGTTATGCACTTAGACATCGTATTGCTCCTCTTTAAGTTCAACTAATTTGCCACAGTCCATACACTTTGTGTTAGACGTGGGGAAGGTATCTGTGTAGGCATGAACATCATCATCCCACATCAGCATCCATGAAATGCGGTTGGCACGAACCCACGAGAGTTCCCACACATTCGTGCCACCACATTCGTAGCAGACCCACTTGGTCATGCTATCTTTTTGGCTTTACCCCGACCATTACGAGCAAGCTTACGAAGATTGCTAACGCTAATGCTACCAATCTCAATGGACAAATCACGATTGCGATCCTTGAGCTTAACAGCTTTGCCAAGCTCCTTGTGCATGTGGTCAAGGAAGATGCCAGCGATAGCCTCTGTCGTGTACTGCAGGTAGCCACCTGTGTCCGACTTGCATTCACGGGCATACTGCAACGCAAGGTCATAGAACTTGCCACGCCCCAGCTTCACGCCGTGATACTCACGATAGAGTGCCTCAACTTTAGACAGCTTGGCCTCAATCTCTTGTGATGCAAGCACCTGTCCTGTTTTGCCTGTTGAACGCTGGTGATAAGTTACAGTTTTAATAGCCATGATAAAGTCTCCTTTTCTGTTGGTTAGTTGGTTAGTCCAATGTTGGACTCATTTTGTGAGATAACAAACTTGGCACGATTAATAAACTGTCGTGCCATGTCGTTACGCCCCACGGCAATGCACTCTTGTGCATCAGATAAGATGGACATAGCCAGCATGGTAAGTCCACCCATATACGGTTGCTGTGCGTTTTCACACACGTCTAGCAGTTCCTCTCTTGAACAGCCATACATATCGTTATTAGGCATAGTTTTTCTCCTGCATAAATTGCTTTGCTTTACGAGCCGCTTTGCGGTCACGCTTCCAATCGTTACGCTTGCCAGCAGTTTTACGCACTGGCAACTTTTCAAATACGCTAACGTCATTCCAGTCATGGTCAAACTCAGCGGTCATTTTTTCGTGCTTTGTTTTCACGGTCTTGTTCCTTTTTACGGTTGTATTTGGTCTTGTCTGGCACAACGGTTGTCCTGCGGCGTGACTGTGCCACTGCCCTCGCCACAGGATTGATGGGTCTGATACGCATCAGTCAATGACAAAGCCAGTGTCATCACGCTTGGCCTTGCCCTTGGCAATCAAGCCAACGACCACACCCTTCGGGTCAAGGAAGCGCAAGTCATCCTTGTCACCGTCAATGACACGCAAGCCACGGAACGTAGCAGGTAGCTTGTCACGAAACACCACAGCCATGTTGACACCAGTGTCAAGCACAGCCTGATACACTTGGTCAGCATAGTCCATATCAGCTTCACTGTAAGACAGTGTGATATGGTAGTTGGCTGGCAAGTCCTGATAGGCACGTTTGACTACCTTTGTGTAGTCATAGAACTGTGCATCAGGATAGCTTGGAGCCAGCTTGATAGCGTCACCCTTGTCATCCGTGCCACCAAGCCGTATGCATGGCTGTGTGCCCTGCTTGCGCTGGCGGCGTATGAACGTGGCGATGTCAGCATTCAAGGCATCATAGAACCTGATAGGGTCAGACAGCATCCACATAGTCTTACGTTCCCTGCCACGTTGCACTGCGTTCATAGCACCACGGCCTGCCGTATTGAGGCAACCGACATGGCACTGCGCTTTCTCAGCCATAGCGCATAGGTTATGCACCTTGCCATTGAACACGGACTTGAACGGCTTGAGATAGCGGATAGCTGTTACGTATTCTGAGCCATCACCCTTTATTGTTTTGGCATTATTGCCAACGCCTAAGATTTGGTAAGTCATGTTATCACCTCAAAGTCTGGGTCATTTTGTTTCAAAATTAAACGTGAGTTAAAGTCACCCCGGTCAGTCGTATCCATAGATACAACAGCCCATGCCGGATTGCCACGCCAATTCACATCATCACGCATCACTGTCCATTGCTCACCATGTGTAGCAATACGTTCTTTACCATGCCTAGTTTTGCCTTGCAAAGTTAAAGTTTTTCCAATGTCAGTCATTACACCCACTCCATATCATACGCTTCTTCCAGCCACCGCATAGCTGTAGCTATGTCACTGGCACCAAATTCCATGCAAGCATTGATTGCACGGTCTTCCTGCTCACGCTCCCAGCGCAAGTCATCCTCAAGGGATTGCTGTAGCATAGCTACTTCCCACTCAAGGTCAGTCACTGACCAACGGTCATAGTCCATGCCACGAGGACGTACACCATGCACATCCTTGAACAAATCCCACAAGGTTTGTATCAATTCATCTTTACGATTTTGCATTTCAAACTCCGTTTGGTTAGGTCCAACATTGGACTAGCTAAGTGTATCTAAGTAATAACACTTTCACAAAGTTTCAAGTGTTATTACGTAAGTTACACTATATGTCAAAGCAAGTCAAGGTCAGCCAACGCCGCCAACTCGTCATCAATTTTCCGCAAGTCAGCCTCACGTTGTATACGTGCCTCATACGCTTGCCGCGCCGCGTCAGCTTGACCCGTCACAAAGCAACGAGGCTCAAGGCTTCTCTCCGGCATATAGGCATGTGTGTAGGCATTGGGGCTGTTACCAGCCCACTTTGCTCTTGACCGTAGGTCTGGCACAAAGTCTGCCCGACCATTCCAGACTTGAAATAAATCACCTTTATTTTGCATTGTACTGCCTCAAAATGTTTTCGTGAATACGGTTTTGGCGGAGTCTCAAGTGGCTATCGTAGAAAGCCAAGCCAGCCGCCCAAGCTACGAATGCTACACACCAGCACATGCCGCCAGTATATGGGTCAATTAGCAAAGCTGTCACGAGGCCAGCACAGAAGAATGCGAATGCTACACACCACATGAATACGCAAAGGAAACCATGCATAATTTCGTTGATAATCATTTTCAATACTCCGTATTGTAAGTTGAAAGGAAGGGTAGACAGTAGCTTACGCTACTGCCTTTTTGTTTTGGGGCTTAACCTTTTGGTTAAGGATGGCAAGCACCTCGCTAACAGGGATGTCGTTTTCACGACATTGTGTAAGCAATGCAAGCACAAGGGCTTCTGGTGTTGGCTTGGCCTCTGGCTTTGCCTCAACTTCGTTGGTAGGTCCAACATTGGACTTAGGCTCAACTTCGTTGGTTTCAGCTTTTGGCTCAACCGCTTTAGCGGCTTTCCGCATTGCGGCTTGCAGTGCAGTCAAGTTGGTGAAGCCTTTCTTTGAGGCTTTGATGAAGGCCCTTGCTTCAGTTTCGTTTTCAACGAACCAGAGAGCCTCTGCTCTGCGGCGTTTATCAATTCCATTGATATTGCAATCTTTCAGCCTGTCGGATGAAATCCGCTCACCGCCTTCAGCCTTCAGCTTTTGCATCAGCTTTCCAAGCCGTGTGTCAAAGCCATCTGCCTTGACTGACTTGGTGAACCGAGCCTTATCTGCCTTGCAGATAGTTGTCCACATTTCGGCTAAGGCTTTGCCTTCAGCTTCAAGAGTGTTGATCTCAGCGGCGATAACTTCGTTAACAATTTTCTGTGTCATATCTAAACTCCGTTTAGTTGGTTGTGGCATCAGTGCCGTTTGACCCTTACTTTGTAACCCGATTGTTTTGAAAATTGCAACAAAAAACTGTGCGCGATTTCTCCTGCGCATTATGCGTGGGGAAACAGGCGTGAAGTTTTCCGCGTGTGTGTATGCGCATCATGCGTACACGTGTAGGGGGTATGGTTTGTGGTTGAAAGTGTATAGCTCTGGCTATACAGGATAGATGCATCAACTCTTCAACTTCGTTGCAATCTGGAAAAGTTGACCTTCAACATTCATCCTTCGGATGGCAACTGATACCATAACAGTTGCAAGCAACTGGCTTGACGGAATAAGATACAGCATTTTCAATGCTTTAGGTCCAATGTTGGACCAAGGTGGCTCTTACCATGCGCTACACAGAGGCATAATGCGGCACATGCAGGCGCGGTAAGGCGGCAGGGCAGGTGCCACCGGGGGGGTATGCGTATATGTATATGTATAAATACACAGATCAGGAAAATTAAGTGTTAACCACAAGAACAACTGACACCATGTATATGCTCAAGTATCGTGCAATTGCCTAAATATTAGGCATATTAATATTTTTTAATAGTAGGGGTTGACGGGCTTGACAAAATCTGGTATAATTATGTATAACTAAACACACTTAAAGTGATTACACTTAAATGTCTATATAGTAATTCTTTAAAAACTCTTTAACTATAGCACTTAAATGGATTTTAAAGTTAGACTATACTAAATTTTCTTTGTTAATACACTTTAACTGCCTATATCTGTAATTAAATAAAAGAAAGTTCTTGACATTGGCTAAAAAATCTGTAAAACTATACACAGATAATGTACTAGAAGCATTTTATCGTGCTATCTGTACTAATTCATTAGACCGTTTACATATCCCCCACAGTGATGTCTTCTATGTGCGACAGGCAGTAGAGGCGCACTATGGTCGTTCATTTACTTTAAAGCACGTAGAAGATGCAATGAGGGCTGAAGGGTGGAAAGAGAAAGATGAGTGATGATACCTATTACCTTTTATGTATTCCTATCCGTAATAGTCATGCCAGATGGCACCCTTAAAAGCTACACAGAAAATGTAGTTGAGTGTCCTACAGAAGAAGCTGTGCTACAAATGCATCAGCATAGATTAGATAAAGGTGAAATAAGAGATTGGGCAGCATCTTGTGGTCCAATGACTTTAATGTTTAACGAATCACCTAAAATACCCGAACTACCTACAGAGGAGTTGTCTACATAATGTCTGTCAAATATCGTGGCATAACATTTCCCGGCTATAACAAACCTATCAAATCTAATCGTCCGGGTAAAAAGAAAATGGTTCTTGCCAAGAAGGGTGAGACAATCAGATTAATTCATTTTGGTGCTACAGGCTATGGTCACAACTATAGTGCTGCAGCACGTAAGTCGTTTCGTGCCAGACACAAGTGTGATACAGCTAGTGACATATTGTCAGCACGATATTGGGCATGTCGTACCTTGTGGGGTGGGGCAGGTAAACCAAAACAGTCTAGCCCCAAAACACGTAAAGGAAAATACTAATGACTAAGAAGAAAAAAGTCCCCGTAATTGCTATATCTGTAGGTATGGCTGAAATGAAAAAGGGCAAAGGTCCAATGAAAATGGCTATGGGTGGCATGGCTAATGGAAAGAAGCATATGTATCTTAACGAAGGTGCATTGGTTACAGAAAATTTAAACCCCGGATTAAAAGCATTAGCTAAAGAAAGACCAGACGTAGTTAAAAAGATTCTAAAAAAATAATGGTTGCTAAAGTATCCACAATAAAACGTAAGATACGTTCAGGCCAAAAGTTAGGCTTCAGTGAAAGAGCAAGAGCAGTAAACAAAGGATTGTTACCAAGTGTCGCTAAGAAGAATACCAAGAAAAAAGGGCCAACCCGCCGGGTCTAAGAAACACAGTGACCTGTACACGGATGAAAACCCTAAAGGTACTATCAAAGGTCTGAAGTTTGCCACAGTCAAAGATGCGGAGGCATCTGTGCGTAAGATAAAAGCATCAGGACGTTCACATGCTCACAAGACACAAGCTGCTATCGCTATGGAACAACGAGCCAAAGCAGCGGGAAAATTTGCTGCAGCTAGTGTATACCGTAGGTTCATTGAATCACAGAAGAAAAAGACCCGTGCATCCCGTAGAAGCTGATATACGGAAATGGTCACATGAGTTTCTTGAAGTTCCAAGTGAGAAACTAAATGGACTACCGCCTTGCCCATATGCTAAACAAGCATGGCTAGATGATAAAGTCATCTTCAGTATTAATACTGGGCTAGAAGGATTAGCAGACGAAATAAAAAAGTTTTCTTCACATGACTATGATATAGTTGTATGGGCCGAAGAAAACTTACCTGAGATGGAGTACCTAGACGGGTGGTGCGATGGTGTAAATGAAGCCATGTCCATAGCAGGTGTAGATATGCACCTAATGGTGTTTCATCCAGACTATGATGCACAAGAGGCAGGTCTGGATTTCTTAGTAGATGATGGTGTCACAGATGAGACATTAGAATATTGCATGGTGTTTGTGCAGCTACTATCAAAACTAGACGATGCAGCATTAAGTCTGGAGAAGTCTGGTTATTATAAACATTTCCCAGTAGAAGTGTTTCATAGCCTAGTATTAGACAGAAGGAGATTAAGAAATGGGCAATCACAACAAGGATAAAAAAACCACTAGAGAATCTGAATTTATGAAAATGATTCGTGAGGGCGGTTTTTCAAAAAACGAAATCGCTGATATGCTAGGACTTACCAAAGTAGATGAAGAGGGAGTCCGTAGAGCTAAAGGTGGTATTATTAAGAAAATGCGCGGAGGAGGAGTCACAATGGATAAGAAGAAGAAAATGATGCGTGGTGGTGCCGTAGCCAAAAAGAAGATGGCTGGCGGTGGCATGGCTAAAATGGCTAAGAAGAAAATGCGTGGTGGCGGTGTAATGCCGAAACGTATGGCCGGAGGCGGTATGGCTAAGATGGCTAAAAAGAAAATGATGCGCGGCGGTATGGCAAAAAAGAAGAAGTAAGCTATGGCAGGACATAAACCAAAAAGCACTGTTAACAAAGCCGGAAACTACACCAAGCCTACGATGCGGAAGAATTTATTTAACCGCATCAAGGCTGGCACTAAAGGTGGTGGTGCAGGTCAGTGGAGTGCTAGAAAAGCTCAGATGCTTGCAAAACAATATAAAGCCAAAGGTGGCGGTTATAGAAGCTAATGCCTACAAAACTAAACGAAAACACAGAAGTTGCGCTACCATTACGTAACATACTAAGCATGGTAGTTGCAGCGTCTGTGGCAACTTGGGCATACTTTGGTATTATAGAAAGACTAAATCAGATGGAAACTAACATCACTATGATGCAAGCTGATTTAGGACAAAACACAGAGTTTCGTATAAAGTGGCCTCGCGGCGAGATGGGTAGCTTACCAGCAGACAGTGAGCAGTTTATGCTCATTGAGCATTTGGCTAGTGAACTAGAAAAGTTGCAGACAGATATTGAGGGTGGTAAAGCTCCATACGATCAGCAGCAAAAGCTAACGCTAGAGTTTTATGAAAAGCGCATTACAAACCTAGAAGAGAACATAGAGAAGTTGAGAAACGGCGATGGTTGAACTTACTTTTGTATTGTTACTAGTTATGGGTGGAGAAAAAGTAGAGTATACTCCTTATCAATCTTTATCTGAATGTCTGTCTGTACGGCGTAAAATAAAACGCAATGTAGGCCCAACTAATAACTTTGACCAGAAATGGTCATGCAAAGAATTAAAAGTTAAAGTAAAAGATGGTCAGATATTGGAGATTATAGAGTAGCCTATGCCCCCACGTAACCATAAAGACTGGACAAAGAAACCTAAAGTAGAGTACATAAACTCTTTAATATATTCTGACTACAGTTTATATGAACAGGAACAAGAAAATATCTTTTCTAAAGTATGGGTGCCTATGTGCCACATCAGTGAGATGCGAAACAAGGGTGACTACAGGACTACAAGAATTGCTGGCAAAAGAGTTATTGCAATAAACATAGATGGTGAGAATGTTCAGGCTTATTATAATACTAACGATATTGACCATCGTAAACCTGCTGGAAATATTACCTATGATTTTGCTACCGTAGAAACACCTCTGCATAGCGAAGTAAAACACGGTGGTATGATCTGGGTTACACTAGACCCTAATCCAACGCAAAGTGTAGAAGAGTGGACATGCGGCGCATTTGACTGTATTGCAGATGCCATTGACGCAGAAGAACTAGAAGTATTTCACTATCACAAAGCTGTCATAGACACAAACTACAAATTGTGGCACGATACTAATTCAGAGTTCTATCACGACTTTATGCATTATTTTAATCGTGTGTCAGGTTTCAACGATGAGTATTTCGCTAGAAAGAATATTCCTTTTGATAATGGTCATGTTAACGTCAGCAGCTTTACTGTTAACTATGAAGAGTATGACGGATTTGAAGATAGGGGGGAGTTATCTTTTCCCAATCTGCCGCCCAACCAGTGGTACATGGTTGACCTATTCCCCGGTTACAACTTTAACCTACGCGGCAGTGCCTATCGCAGTGACAGCGTAACACCACTAGGACCAAACAAAGTATTGATTGAGTTCCGTGGCTATGGCTTGCGTAGGGACACAGAAGAAGAAAGACAGACACGTATCAAACACCATAACTCCATATGGGGACCGTTTGGTAGAAACTTACATGAAGACCTGCTTGGTGTCGCAGGTCAAGGTACTACAATGCGAGAAGGTACAGAACCCCGTAACATCTTGCATGGTAGGCATGAGAATAGTACAATCCACGATGAAGTAGGTATGCGTCACTACTACAATGAGTGGTCTAAATGGATGCAGGTAGATGCTAGTAATCCCGCACTGGCAGCGTAAAGATATGACAATTAACCAATCAAAGAGGAACAGAGATGATTGCAGAAACCCTTGCGGGTATCGCACTGGTGAAGAGTGCCGTAGATGGTATTAAGTCTACCATTAATACCGCCAACGATATAGGCGATATAGCAAAGTATGTAGATAATCT
>Ga0208919_1000122_pt1 | contig 55890 bp, 77 predicted proteins | sample 4_EtaG_FD_184076 | JGI IMG/M metagenome (GOLD analysis project Ga0208919, IMG submission 184076) | Marine viral communities from the Subarctic Pacific Ocean - 4_ETSP_OMZ_AT15127 metaG (SPAdes) (version 3) | ecosystem: Environmental > Aquatic > Marine > Oceanic | place: Pacific Ocean | collected... | reverse complement strand
TTTAATAGGCAATTTCCGAATGGAAAAGGAGCTTCACAAAACACTATAAATTTATTAAAAAAGGCTGTGGCTGATGCAGCTGAAAAACAACCAGCTCAGCCAACAAAAGAACAAGAAAATATAATTGATTCCGATCCTCCTTTATCTAATAAATTAGAAAAAGAGTTAAATGAAACAAGTGAAAAAGCAAAAGAAGACGACCCAAGACCAACTATTGATCCTGAATCTAATGATGGACCATCTCTAGAAAATACTTTGACTGAAGCAGACAAAGCAGCTAAAAAAAGTATAATAAAACCTAGATATGCTGGTGTAGAATTTGGAGATGTAGGTAGTTTATTTGAAAAACTTAGAATTAAAAAAACAGATTATGCAAAATCAGACGCAGCTATAAAAGCTTATCAAGAGAAAATAGTAGCAAACGCTTCTAAAATAAAATCTTTTGAAGAGTATAAAAAACAATATGATGAAAGAGTTGGAGATGGAGATGAAAATCTTAAAAATGTAACAATGATGAAATGGGGTTTAAGTTTGATGCAAGGAACCTCAAACCAATCAGGTCTAGCTGGTGCATTAGATGCTGTTGCAAAAGCTAGTATGCCTTTTGCTAATGATTTACAAGCTATTGCTGCTTCTGAAAAATCAGAAAATCAAGCTTTAGCTCAACAGTATATGCAATATGAAAAAGCAGCTACAGAAAATTTAAATAGAGCAGAGTTAACTGCGCTTGAATTATCTATACAACAAGCACAAAGATTAGAAAATGCTAATGTTGCCTTAGATAGTCAATTTATTAATTTTCAATTAGAAATGATGAAGCACAATGCTGAACAAGAAAGACTTACACAAAAAGCACTTAATGAGGCAGGTAATTTATCTGGCAAAACACAGCTAAGACAATTTGACGATCCAAATGGTATTGGAAATTTAGTTAATAAACTTTATCATATTGGTAAAGATGATGGGAAACCAAAGCTCTTAATAAATGGTCAAGTAGTTGATGTTTTAAGTAATCCAGAATTATTCGATGAATATGAAAGAGGTAGAGATATTACCGAAGATAGAGACAAAAAAGGAATTAGAACAGCAAGAGGAAATCTTGCCTCTATTAATGAAGGTATAAGGTATGCCGACATAGTTTTAAGTTTGTATAAAGATGATGGTACTGGCAAAAAAGTAAAACCTGGTTTTCAAGCGACTATGGCACGAGCAATAACTAATTTTTCAAGTTTTACAGAAGATGTGTCTGCAACTTTGTTTCAAGGTTCAGGAAATGATGCAGTAGCTGGAGGACAGTATGACGCTAGAAATCCAAATGTGGATTCAAATATAATGAAAGCTATTCAATTGTATCAAACTACAGAGCCAACAGGAGTTACTAGATTTAAGGATGCTGAAGATTACAGACAAGAAAATTTAAAAGTACAAAAAATGTTCAGAGAAGACATGAGTGAAGCACAAGAAATAGCAGCTCAGTTAAGAGATAAAACTAATAAAAACAGAAATAAAATAATATCAAAATATATTGATTTTACAGGACAGGATAAATACAATCTTGATGAAACAGCAGAACAAGTAGCTCAATTATTAGTTATTGAACAAAGAATGAAATATATTTTAGCTAATGCTAACAAAGGTGAAGACAGACTTACAGTTGCTGACGTTGAAGATGCAGGAAAAAGAACTCAATTATTTAAATTTATAGGTAGTAGTAGAGAAATAGAAAATACTTATAAAGTTTTAAAATCTGATTTAATAGGTAAATCTAGAACTGCAATACAAAACTACAAAGCTTATGGTGGTAGAGATTCTTCTATTGAACATTTAGTATATTTACCAGGTGTACAAGCAGCAGGTGCTTATAGGTTATCTCGAGACTTAGGTCAAGCAGCACAACAAACGAAAATAACTGCTAATAAAGAAGAAGTTACTAATAATTTGTTAAATAATTTTTATGGAATTTTAGAAGATAGAGTTGAAAAATGAAGGAACAACTTTTAAAGTTACAACAAAAAATAGATAAAAATGAAATTGATTTTTCTTCATTAGACAAAAATCAATTAAACTCACTTAGAGAAGCTGAACAAGCAGGAGTTATTAATGTAGTTGGTGGTGTGGATTATCAAGCATCAGCTCAAAGAGATACTAAAAGAACAATTACAAATGAAGCAGTTGAAGCTGGTACAATGGAGGGTGTTAAAGTGCCAGTGTTAGGACAAATATTTAACGAAAGAGCAGATTTTGAGTTGACTGGTGATGTAATAGGTTCTTTTACTCCTTACATTATGATGAGAAAAAAAATAGCTGAAGATTTGGCAAAAGGTGTAGGTGGTGAGAAATTTGTAAAACCTGAAGGCAAAGAAAATTTTAAATTAGGTAAATTTGCTACTAACTCATCAAAGTTTTATAGAGCAGTATCAAGAGTTGTAGGCAAAAGATTTGGTAAAGTAGGTAGACTACTTCCTAGAGTTGCAGCCAGAGCAGAAAATGGAGCAAGACAAGCTGCTCAATTTACACGACAGATGGCTCCAAAATCAATTGGTGGAGGAGGTGGTATTACTGACCCCTCTCAAAGTTTACTTAGAACTGGAGCTCAAACAGAAATGTATTCTTTAGGTTTAGGTGCAACAGGTGCTGCTGGTGGATCAGCAGTATATGATTTAGCTAACTTTTCTACAAATATTGGTTCAGACGCATTGTTAGATTTAAATGAAGTATCTGAAGATGATTACAAAAAATTACCACAACCTGCTCAAATGTTAGTTGACGCAAGTGCAGCTTTTGCAAACTCAGCTATATTTGGAGTAGCTGGAACAACAGCTGGTTATTATGCAGTAAAAGGAGGTAGAAGTATGTTAAAAACATTAACAGGAACAAATAATCCTGAAGCAATAGCTTTAGCAAAATTAGCAAAAGATAAAGGTATGGATTTAAGTATTGCACAATTAGCACAAGAATCTGGTTTTGGTTCTATAGTAAAAAACTTTTTTAAAATATTAGGTGTTACACCTTTTATTGCTGGTGCTGGTAGAAAAAAGACTCAACAACAATTAGAAAAAATGTTAACTCAAACATTACAAGAAGGAGAGCAATTAGCTCCTATTACATTTGGCGAATTATTAGGTGCTGAAGGTATACAACAATTAAGAAAAAATTATGAAAAATTTGATAGTGTTATTACACAACAATATGCAAATTTAAATAAAGTTATAGACGACTCAGGAATGGAAAAGGTAAATATAATACCTACCGATAAAATTAAATCTTCACTTAATACAGTAATTAAAAATGTTTTTGGTGCAGAAGGTGGTAATTTTAATAAATTTATGACCACTTCAAGTAAAGAAATACAAGAAGCAAGTGGTTTAAGTCTTCCAATATTAGAGGCTATAAAAGGTTTTGCAGGTAAAAGAGGAGATTTAAATTTTAATTTTACTTCTTTTGCAGATTACAAATCTTTCAAACAAACTATAAATGGTTTTATAAGAAGTGGGCAGTATGATAAAGTTGGAGACCAAAGCACTTTGCGACTAATGAAAGTAGCTTTAGATGAAGATTTAATAGCATTAGAAAAACTTACACCTGAACAAATTGCCTCGAAAGAAGTAAAAGATTCTTTAGATGCTGCAGGTAAAACTATAGATGAGGCACAAGATTTAATATTTAAGGAAAATGGATTAAAAGATTTACTTCAAAACGCTAATAAAACTTTTTTTGATTTAACTTCAATATTTCAAAAAGATGTTGCTGCTAAATTAAGAAAAGGTGTAGACCCACAAGATGCTGTGGGTTTTTTAACATCTGCTATGGTAAACAAAGGCCAACTTACTTCGACACCACAAAAACAATTTGAAGCTATACAACAAATAGTGTTAAGAAGTGATGACGCAGAAACAGTTAGACAGTTTAAAAGGATGATAGGAGCAACAGATATAGCAGGTCCAACAGAACCTGGATTAAAAAAATATGCTGAGCAGTATGTAAAGAAATTAGGGTCAAGAAAAATATTTGATGCTTTTTATGACTCTTTAGATGATGTAGCTAAAGAAAATGTAAGTACAAAAACTTTTATGCAAGCAAGAAAAGTATTAAAAGACAATGGTATTAAATCTTTTAAATTTGCTGATGAAGGTATGTCTGGAATGGGTGAGGTCATTCCACCTGGAGCAATAGATGAGATAAGAAATATGGGAGAAAAATTTATAGGTGGTAAATTAAATCCTTCTTATATTGAAAGTCCTTTTGTCAGACAACAACTACAAGATGCTTTAAAAATAAACACAAAACAAATTAATATGAGCAAACTAGATTTAATACAAGGTGATTTTGATTATTCAAAGTTTGCTGATAATTTAGGAATAGGCACTCCTGCTAAAGAAGACGCTTTAAAAGAAATTATAGGACAAAAAGGTTTTGATAATTTAAGAGATACAGTAGAGATTTTAAAATCTGCACAAAGTATAAACTTTACTGATCCCTCTACATTTTTACTTAGAAGAGCAGGTTTAGGTGGTGTAGCTGCTTTAGGTGGAGGTGCTTTATTTATGTTGGGTGGTGGTTTAGGTTTGTTTGGTGGTATTGCTACTGCTGTAATAGGTCGTAAAGCTGGTTCAATATTTGCTGATCCAAAAGCATCTTCTAAATTATTAGGTATAATGACAGAGGCTGAAAGAAAAGCAGCAATGAATCCTGATACATTAGGTAGATTTATAGCTGGACCAAATCAACCAAGTATATTAGGTATGGTTGATCCTACAGAACCTCTTGGTAAATACTTTGGTCCCAACAGGTCAAGACAGTTAGCTAATTTTATGAATTATTTTGATTCTGAAAACAAAGACCAAGTAAGAGTTGACCCTGATAAAGTAACTTTAAATGATGTAAATGATTATATAGGTAGGCTATCTCCAACTGTAGATACACCACAATTAAATATTTTTCAATTACCTGATGATGTTTTAGAAAGTGCTTTTCCTGAAGCTTTATATTTTAAGTATGCTCCTGAAGATCAAAGAGATAAAATGTTAGAAACTTTAAAAGGTCTTAATGCAGGAGAACAACAAATAGATGCAGAAGATGCAGAGTTAGAAAAAATACCAGACGCACAACCACAACCTAACACGACAATAGAATCACCAACCGAGGTGCCAGATACACCAGCTGAAGTTCCTGAAAATACACAAAGTAACATGAATCAAGGAAGACAAAGTTTTAGTTTTTTATTTCCAGGCGACACAACAGGTCAAGCCATAGCACAGAAAGACCAAAACTGATGGATGAAATGATGATGTGGAACATTGTACTTACAGTTATAGCGTCTGCTTTTGGTTGGGCGTTTAGTAAAATATTTTCAGAAGTAAAAAGATTACAAATACTACTCAATAAAACCAGGGAAGAGTACCTGCCTCGAGATGATGCACAGTCTCAGACTAATCAAATACTCGAACATCTTCGTAGATTGGAAGATAAGCTTGATCGTTTTATTGAGAAGTCAAATGGTTGAACCAATATCCGCAGCGCTCGCTGGCATAGCATTAGTTAAAAAAAGTGTTGATTTTGTTAAACAACAAATACAAACCGCTAACGATATAGGCGATATTATTGGTCACATAGACAAAGCTATGATGGGTGAGCAACAAGTCATCAAAGCTAGAGACAGTAAAAATGTTGACCATTTTGCTGTAGAAAATGTGGCTCAAGAAGTGATAGATGCTAAATTAGCTCGTGAACAAATGAACGAACTACGTAACTTGGTCAATCTTCGTTTTGGTCCTGGTACTTGGGAGTTTATCTTACAAGAACGTAAGAAACGTATTGATGCAAAAAAACAAGCAATTAAAGAAGCAAAAGCTGCAAAATTAAAAAAACAACAAGAGATAGCAGAATATATAAAATATGGCTTTATTGGACTAGCAGTTGTATTATTTTTTGTTGTAGCAATTGGTATAACTATTAAATTTGGATTAGCACATCAAGTAGAAGGAGATGATAAATCTTGTAAGTTATATGAACCTAAATATTATCTTATTTGTATGAATGAAGGTAGAGGATATGCAGATACAGAGTTGTATTTAGATTATAAAAAAATGCGTGAAAACTGGATTGTCGATGATGATAAAAAATAGTACAATTAAATTGTTATAACAAAAGGAGAAATAAATGTTTCCAAAATCTAAAGGGGCTTACAAGATAAAAAAAGGTGATACTTTATCAGGTATAGCTAAAGCTAGAGGTACTACAGTATCTAAAATTATGAAAATGAATCCAAGTATTAAGGATAAAAACAAAATTAGAGCTGGTGCAGGATTAAAATTACCACCTAAACCAATTAAATCTACAGCAGCTGATAAAGCAAAAGCACAAAGAGGTAAATCTGATTTTGGTAAAATGTTTGGACCAACACCAAGACAAAAAGCAAGAGCAGCTGCATTAAAGAAAAATCAAATGGCTAAGAAAAGAGCTGGTGGTGTTATGAAAGCTATGGGCGGTAAGATGGCTAAAGGATATTCTAAAGGTGGAGCTAGAAGGATGATGACTGCTATGGGCGGTAAGATGGCTAAAGGATATTCTAAAGGTGGAGCTAGAATGAACCTGAGTACTTTAAGAAGAGCTGCTGGAGGAATGGGTTACAAACTAACTAAGAAATAACTTGATAAATAACTATCCTGTACTTATAGTAAAGTATGGGAAATTTAATATCAAACATTCCATACTTTAAAGTATGGGTACGTAGAGAGTTTACAGTAAATCATCGAAGGCATCATGGAGATTATCTTCATGCGTTAGCGATAGCTGTCACAAGTATTCCAGACCGATGTCTTTCCTTCCAAATCGTCTTTACTGGTTGTGAAGATGAAGAGAATCGTTTGGAAAATCCTCATGGTGGGGCGATGTGGGCTCGACTCCCGATTACGTCTCTAATCTTTGACGACCCACTTGATGACTGGCCCAGTCCAATGCCTACTCATCTTGCCCAACCTTGGGATTGCTCAAGTAGAGAACATTCTATAATTCATTTTGACAGAACAAGTTCAAGTCCTTGGATATGTAAAATAGATGGTGAATTTTATACTGCTAAATATCATTTTACAGTAGACTATACTGGTAATGAAATAGCTGACGATCCAGCACAACACAAACAAAGTCATGTGCTACATTTAACAAACGGACCCTGGAAAGGTTGTATGGTAGCTTTACCTAATAATAGAGTTAGAGTTACTTCACCTGCAATGTGGGTGACTGGTGATGGAGCACCAGATTTTATACCAAGTCAATATACACATAGTGCTGAAGAGCATGATAGCTATATGGATTGGGAAACAACTTTTGATAATTTATATGCAGATAAAAAGAAATAAAAATGGTTTTATTATCTGCGATTTTAAAATTGTAGAAAAGTATAAGTACAAAGAATATTCTCGTAATGATGAGAGTATAAGAACCTATAACGTAGATGGGCAAAAATATCCATCAGTCACAACTATATTATCAGCAACACAAAGTGAAGAAAAAAGAAAAGCATTATGTAGTTGGAGAAAACGAGTAGGACAAGAACAAGCTACACGGATCACGATAGATGCAGCCAGACGAGGAACAGAAATGCATTTAGTTTTAGAAAAGTATTGTCAAGCAAAACCTTATTTTAATGTAACACCTCAAGGTAATCAATCAAGAATGATGGCTCATACTATAGTAGAAAACTTTGGTAAATTAAAAGAAGTATGGGGTAGTGAGGTGCATTTAAAATATGATGACTTTTGTCCATCTTTGTACCCTAATCCAAAAAAAATGGCTTGGGCTGGTCAAACAGATGTTGTTGGTTTGTATGATGACAAACCTACTATTATAGATTTCAAACAATCTAATCGTTTAAAAAAAGAAGAATGGATAGAAGATTACTACTATCAGATTGCAGCATACTCATTAGCACATAAAGCATACTATGGTGAAATAGAACAAGGTCTTATTGCTGTGTGTACTAAAAATTATGAGTACCAGGAATTTAAAATGGACTATAATAAATTGTTAGAGTATGAAAATAAATGGATGGAGAAAGCTTACGAATATTACAAAAAGTTAAGTACATCTTCTCCCAAAGTTTGAGCAGACATTTTTTTCTTTTTATTTAAAGCTAAAATAATAAACTCATCAATTGTACCTTTGATAACTAAGTCAATATACGTTACACTTTTTGTTTGTCCTTTTCTATGAGCTCTATCTTCTGATTGTTCTCTAAGTGTAAGATCATAACTATTTGAAAAATATACAACTGTATTTGCTGCTGTAAGATTTAAACCTAAGCCACCAGTTGCAGGATTACCTACCATAAATTTTGTATACTTGTCATTTTGAAAATTATCTACAGCTTTGTCTCTATCTGCCACAGATACAGCACCATAAATACTAACAGCTCTATCATAAGGATATTGTTTTTTTAATACTTTTAAAATCTCTTGAATGTTGTGTATATAGTTAGCCCATATAATCATTTTACCAGAAGTCTCATCTATAATGTTACACAACTCTTTCATTTTAGGATTATTTAAAGTTTGTATCTCTCCTTGGTTAGAAGAAAAGAATCCACAAGTGACTTGATGCAGTCTTAACAATTCAGTAAGTTTATTTGTATAACTAATTTCTTTATCTAATAAAACTGCTCTAGCATATTTTTTTAATTGATTATAAATTTCTAATTGTTCTGTTGACATAGTCAATTCTCTTTTCATATGTATCTTCGGAGGTAGGTCTAAACAATCCTCTTTTACTTTTCTAAATGAAAAAGGTTTTATCTTACCAAATAGTTCTGGTAAATTTTGATAATCATAAGGAATCATTTGTTGTCTAAAACCATCTCTTGTCAAAGGTCTCATCAAAGCATACCTAGCTCTAAAAGAATAATAAGAACTAAAACCTAATATAGTTGGATCTAAAAATTCACATTGACTATATAAATCTAAAGGGCTTTTTGTTGTAGGTGAGCCAGTCATAACTCTTTTATATTTTACTTTTTTTGTAAGCTTAATAATATTTTTTGTTCTTTTTGCTCTATGGTTTTTTATAGTTGTTGATTCGTCAATAATCATATACATAGAGTCTGCATATTTATCAATTAATTTTTTAGCAACTTTTACTCCACTTGCATGTGATAGTGCCTCCACATTCATAATGTACCAATTTATATTATCTTTTAAATGATAGTCAAAAGAATCTCTACGAAATAAATATTTAAAACCTTTAGCTGAACTATCGGTGTCTATTTCTTTCAACCAATTATGCGTTACACTATTTGGTGCAATAATAAAAACAGTATTAATTTCTTTTTGATTATATAAAAAGACTGCGTTGTCAATTGCTACTTTAGTTTTACCTGTACCCATACCCATAAGATATAAAAAATATTTTTTATCCCAACTCATATTTAAAGCTTCTCTTTGATGAGCAAGGGGTTCACGTTTATATATATGTGTCATACTATATTTATAGGATTTTTTTGTTGACATTACAAGTATAAAATTCTAATGTTATGTTTTAACGGAGGAAAACATGAATCAAGAAGAAGTAAAAATAGAGATGAACTTTGGTGAAGATGACCTTAAAACACTGACAGAATTAATTGACAATATGCTTAAAAACGAAAAAGCTATTGAAGATTTAGTGTCAGCTCTAGACACATTAAAGCAACAACAAAGACAATTATCAGAAGTAGATATTCCTACCAAGATGAAAGATATTGGTATGAAAGAGTTTGTTACTGATAAGGGAGACAAGGTAAAAATTAAAAGTTTTTACACTGGCTATATACCAACAGTCAAAGCTTGTCTTAAAAGTGAAGAACTTGCTGAAAGAAGACAAAAGTGTTTAGCTTATTTAAGTAAAGATGCCAATAGTGCTCTCGTTAAGAATGAGCTATCCGTTTCTTTTTCAAAGACGCAAGATAATGAAGCTAAAGATTTAAAAGCTGATTTAGAGAAAAAAGGATATGCTCCAACTTTAAATGAATCAGTAAATGCTAATTCTTTGAAATCACATATCAATACAGTGAAAGAAAAAGGGTTAGAGTTTGACGATGATTTATTTAAAGTATTTATGAAAACTGAAACTAAAATAGAGAAAGGAAACAACGATGAATAAAGTAGCAGTTAAAGAAGATAAAGTTCCAGCAAAAGTAGACTGGACAGAAGATGCGGGTATGGGTTTAGAAGATGCAGCACAAGATGAATTTAAACTCCCTTTAATAAAAATACTATACTCAAGTAATATGCCTGATGGTATTGATAAAACAATATCAGGAACAGATGTTGCTGAAGGTTGTGTTTTTAATCAAACAAGTGAAAAAGCATATGATGGTAAGCAAGGTTTTCTTGCCGTGCCTTGTATGTATAAAAGAAGTTTTAATGAGTGGAAAGAAATGGATGAAGGTAATAATAGACCTGTTGCAGTTCATAAAGAAAAACCATTAGGACTTACCAGAAATGGTAACAAAGATGTTTTACCTAATGGTAACTATGTTGAAGATACAGGTAACTGGTTTATCTTAATTTTGGATAAAGAGAGAAATGTTATCGACCAAGGTATGGTTACTATGAAATCAACACAAAAGAAAAAAAGTAATGAGTGGTTGCAGAAGTTAAAAAGCAATAGCATTATAGTTGATGGTAAACCACAAACACCACCATTGTATAAATGTATTTATCGTATGAGTGTTACAAGACAAGAGTCTGGTAAATACAAATATTTTGGTTGGCAGATAAAGTTTGAGGATTATTTAGATGATGCAAAAAATATTCACACTTTAACACAATCAAAAGAATTTGCTCATTTTGCGAAAGACTTTAATATGTACTTTCAGCCAGAAGGTGAGCAAGAGGAGTCAAAGAAAAGCACAGATAAAGTTCCGTTCTAGTAATGCACAAAGAACTGTACAAGCTTTTTGTGACAGGTGAGAAGTCGTTTGTAAAGCTCTCTCTTACGGGAGAGAGTGATACAAATGGCAAGAAACAAGCTAAATATGTCACGATTCACGAACCAATTACACCAAGTATATGGAAAGACCATTTAGATGGAAAATATGGTATTGGTCTTAAACCAGAAATAGAAGACGAATGTTCTTGGGGTTGTATTGATTTAGACCCTAATGATTATGAAAATTATTCAGCACAAAAATATATACAAGTTATACAAAAATTTAATTTACCCTTTATACCTGTATTATCAAAATCAGGTGGCTTACATTTTTTTGTTTTTTTAAAAGGTTTTATTAAAGCAGATAAGTTAAGACAGAAACTACAAGAATTTAATGAGATGTATTTTCTAAGTAATGAGGTATTTCCGTGTAATAAAACAATTAACATGCCTTACTTTAATATGAATAGCACTATGGAGTTTGCATATAATGACCAAGGCACACCAGTTTTAGTAGGACAGTTTTTAGAGATAGTAAAGTCAAAAGCAATTACCCCAAAAGATTTTTTAAATTTTAAATTACAAGATAATGATGTTGAGAGAGATTGGAAACATTATCCACCTTGCGTACAAAAATTAGTACAAGATGGATGGGCAGGTAAAATGAGACATCAGTTTTTATATAATGTTGCAGTTTTAGAGATGAAAAAAAGAGTTGGTATAAACTATGTTGATCTTGATAAAATTATGCAAGAAAGAAACAACAAAATATTTACCAACCCATTACCACCTACTGAAGTATCTCAAATGACTAAAGGTATACACAAAGAAGGTTATGGTTATCAATGTCCACCGAAACACAATGAGTATACACCAATATGTAATTACGAATTATGTAAAAGTAGAAAGCTAGGAAGGGGTGAAGAGACACCTGGTATTATAGATAAGTTTACAAACATTACGTATGTACAAGATACAAAAAGTGTATGGTTTGAATTTGATTACGAAGGTCAACACATTACAGTTACACCAGATGATATGAAAGATGAAAAAAGTTGGAGAGTAAAATTATTACGATACAGAGTATACTGGCTGACATTACCTAAACCAAGAAAAGGACCAAGTCAGTTTGAGATGTTAATGAAAGCAATTGTAGAAAAATCTGTAGAAAGTCAAGACCATAGATATGCAGATAGTGTAGAAGAAGAACGATATGAAATATTAAAGAAGTTTTTTGAAAGTCATATAGAACAAGATAGATTTGAAAAACTCAAAGATGGTTATGTGGTGTTAGATAGTAATACAAATATATGTTACTTCAAAAAAATTACCTTAGCTAGTTTTTTACAAAAGAGTGGGACTAAAAGTTTTGCGAATCCTATGATTGCATTACGAATGTTAAATTGTAAAAAAATAGATTATCATGAAGGTGAGAAAAATATATGGACTGTAGAAATGCCTGAGTTTGTAAAACATAAAACAGTAAAGAAAAAACCAAAAGATGATGTAAGTGAGATGGATGATGAATACCACGAAAAGTTCAGAGCTGCAAAAACACAAAGCTCTGTATCAAAAGACCATTAAAATATTTGGACCTCCTGGAACAGGAAAGACGCATACTTTAGTGGAAAGAGTTTTAAAAGGACATCTAAAAAGAGGTGTTAAACCTATTGATATTGCTTTTATATCTTTTACAAACAAAGCAGTAAACACAGCAGTGGATAGAGCACTAAAAGCATTTCCACAATATGACACAGATGACTTTGCAAGATTTAAAACATTACATAAATTTTGTAGAAGATATTTTGAAGAAGAAGTATTTGATCCTAAAGCTTGTATGTTAGATTATGCACTTCAAGCAAAGATAATAAAAACATCTGACAAAAGATTATCTGATGATAATTTTACATATAAAGATTGGTCATTAGGTGTGTACGACAAGTCACGAAACATGATGGACGATCCTGTAAAAATATATAAAAAAGAACAAAACAAAATGGATAGTTTAGATGTGTATCTACGTAAAATAGATACTTACAATCATTACAAAAAAGATTCTTTTATAGATTTTACAGATATGATTGAACGTACAATTGATGAGGTAGACTTTCCGCAGCTCGAGGTTTTGATATTAGATGAAGCACAGGACTTTACACCATTACAATGGAGTGTGTTGTATAAACTAGCTCAAAGTGCAAAAAGAATATATTTAGCTGGTGATGACGACCAAGGTATATATAAATTTAATGGTAGCGATCCTAAGTATTTCACAACTTATTTTCCTGGCAGAAAAGTAATCTTGCGACAAACAAGAAGATTTGGTGAAGCTATACATCATTTTAGTCAAGTAATACGAAGAGGTATATTAGATAGTATAGAAAAAGATTATGAACATTTACAAAAGGATGGATACGTAAAACGCTATCTTAATTTTGCAGAAATACCTGTAGGAGAATTACCAGGTACTTGGTACATACTAGGTAGGGTAAATACTACAGTAAATGAGTTACGATTAAGTGCAAAAGAAGCTGGCTTGTATTTTGCTGATAACAGAGGTAATAAATCTTTTGATATAAAACAATGGAGAGCTATCAAAGCTTGGACTCGTATAGCAAAAGGTAAAGATATATCTAAACAAGAAGCAGAAAACATGATGAAGTTTATAAGAGAAATAAAAGATCATAGCTACAGACGAATGGGTTTTTGGATTGAGTTACCTGAAACACAAACATATGACTTTGATGGCTTATGTGATTGGTGTGGTTTAAATTTAACTGATGAAGCTGCAACAAAAGCTTGGTGGGAAATATTGCAAAGAAACTTTACACCAAGTCAAACAGAATATTTTTTACGTTTACTACAAAGATATGGTCAAAAAACTTTAGATGATGACCCACAAATAATTATAGATACGATACATAGTGTTAAAGGTGGTGAGGCTAACAATGTAGTTTTGTATAGCAAAACAAATTGGCCTGCATCTTACATAAATAAAAAAGATGCCAAAGACAAGAGTGATGAGAAAAGAGTCTATTACACAGGAGCCACGAGAGCCAGAGATACTTTACATATACTATCTAGTAATTATAGGTATAATTATCCGATAGGTGAAGATTATTTAATTTATTTAAGGGAGAAAAAATAATGGAGTTTATTATAGCATATACACTTATATATACATTTATTGGCTTACAAAATGCTGGAATAATATAATGCACAAGTATGAGATAAATTTAAAAATGGAGTTTAAAACTAGACCTTCAAAAATTGAAGTAGAACATAAACTTTTTGATATTTTAAAAAATGGCTTTACTTTGCGTACTGCTGAAGAAGCTGATGATTATGTTAAACGTAAAACTTTAAAGGAGAAAAATGAAAGAAAAATTAAGTAAAACATTAGTTGAGTTTTTTGAGAAAAATAAAAATATACCCAAAGAAACTGTAGAAGAGTTTCAATTAGTATTGAAAAAAGTATATGACAATACTCCCGATGATAATGAAGATAATTTGTGGGACAAAGGTGGAGATCATTATAAAGATTTTAAGATACAACCTTCTCAGTTTATTAATGAAAACGATTTAGGGTTTGCTGAAGGTAATGTTATTAAGTATATATGTAGGCATGCAAAGAAGGACAAGAAAAAAGATATACTGAAAGCTATACATTATTGTGAAATGATAATTGACCGAGATTATGAGTAAAAAACAAGGTACAATCATAAGCAAAACATTTTTACAGGCACTCACAGGCCATTTAAACGACTTTTTATTTCAAATACAGACTCACAGGGGGTTTCATGGCTAACTTACAGCTGGTTTTTAACTATAAGAAGAATATTTGGTCTGCACCAGTAGAATATAAGGATTTGACCTATGCAAAAGAGATAGCTATAGATCTTGAGACTAGAGATGATGGTATTAATGAAGGACTTGGTGCTGGTTGGGCTATGGGTAAGGGTAAGATAGTTGGTTTTGCTGTAGCTACTGAGGGTTGGCAAGGTTATTATCCTATGGATCATTTTGGTGGTGGTAACTTAATTAAAGAACAAGTATTAGATTACATGAAAACTGTATGTGCATTACCCTGTCGTAAGATATTTCATAATGCACCATATGATGTAGGGTGGTTACGATCCTATGGAATAGAAGTCAAAGGTGAGATAGTTGATACTATGGTTGCAGGAGCTTTGATAGATGAGAATAGATATACTTATAGATTAAACGCATTAGCTAAAGATTATCTTGGTGAGATAAAGTCAGAGATAGATTTGAATGAAGCTGCAAAAGCACACGGGGTTGATCCGAAAGCTGAGATGTGGAAGTTGCCAGCCGAACATGTTGGACATTATGCGGAACAAGATGCACGACTCACGTATCTTTTGTGGCAACAGTTTAAACACATAATAAGTAAAGAAAGTTTAGAAACAGTATGGGAGTTAGAAAGAAACTTACTTCCTACACTCATAGATATGCGAATGAAGGGTGTACGTGTTGATGTAGAACGAGCAGCATTTTTACGAGCAAACTTTGCAAAGAAAGAAAAAGAGTTGTTATTAAATATAAATAAAATGATTGGTAAAGATATTGATATTTGGGCAGCTCGACAAATAGCTTGGGCGTTTGATAAATTAGGTATTGACTATCCAAGAACAGAAAAGTCAAAAGAGCCTAGCTTTACACAAAATTGGTTATCAAACAATGAACATGAGTTTAGTAAGTTAATTGTAAAGACAAGAGAGATAAACAAATTTCATAATACATTTTTATCTAGTATAATGAAATACGAACACAATGGTCGGATTTATGGTGAAATTAACCAACTGAGGTCTGATAATGGTGGTACTGTTTCTGGCAGGTTATCAATGTCGAATCCAAATCTCCAACAACTACCTGCTAGAAACAAAGATTTTGGTCCATTGATAAGAGGTCTGTTTTTACCAGAAGAAAAATGTGAATGGGGTAGTTTTGATTACTCTCAACAGGAACCTAGACTGGTGGTACATTATGCTAGTAGTATTGGTGAAGGTTATGAAGGTAGTCAAGAACTTGTAGAATCTTATGCAAATGCAGATGCCGACTTTCATCAAACAGTAGCAGACATTTGTGGTATTGGTCGTAAACAAGCAAAGACCATCGGACTTGGGTTGATGTATGGTATGGGTAAACATAAACTGTCAAATATGTTAGGTCTTGAATATGATGAAGCTATAGCTTTAATAACTAAGTACAATACGAAAGTACCTTTTGTTAAGCAGCTATCAGATAGATGTATGCGTAAAGCAAATGAAACTGGTGTCATACGAACAAAGAAAGGTCGTAAATGTCGTTTTAATATGTGGGAGCCAAAAGATTTTGGAGTATACACACCAGAAAAGTTTGATAACGCAGTAGCTAAATATGGCAGAAATAACATAAAAAGATGTTATACCTACAAAGCTTTGAACAGATTAATACAAGGTAGTGCAGCTGATCAAACAAAAGCAGCAGTTGTTGCATGTAAAGAAGAACTAGGGTTACAACCGATGTTACAGATTCACGATGAACTATGTTTTAACGTAGAAAATAAAAGCCAGATAGAAAAGATAAAGAAAACGATGGAGAACTGTATGAAGCTAAATGTACCTAGTGTAGTAGATGTAGCCATAGGAAAAAACTTTGGTGAAGCAGTATAAAGGTGTTGACTTATCCGATAAACTGGGATAATCTTTTTATATGGGTGGCACTCCAATTTATAATTATTCACAATGCCACCCACAACTTGGAGAAAGAAACATGAAACAGAAAAGAAAAATAAGATCATTTAAGAACTCAGACTGGTTAATGGTAACACCACAACATGTAAAGTTACACATAATGAGAATAACAACTTCATACTGGTATAACCCTAAAAACAAGATTACAATTAGAATACCATTAGAAGAAACACATCATATTATGATTGGTAAACATGGATACAAAGCAGCTGATGAATTGTTAATGACAGAAGAGTCTAAGAAAAAGAACTGGTCGTTATTAAAACCATTGAAGGTGGCGTAATGAAATTAACAGAAAAACAAATGATCTCTATACTTAAAAATAACTTAATAGAAACTTGTTCAAAAGAAGAAAAGACACAAATATTTAATTTTGCTTTTGGTGAAGAGTTTATGAAGTCAAAAGACAAAGGAAGGTTGAAGGTATATCGTGAGTAAAATTAAAAACTTTTTAATGGAAGTAGAAGAAGAGTTTTATGATATTGCAGAAGAAGATTGTTATGATGATGCTTTAAATCATATTGAACGTAAGTTTGGCACTATGGCAAGAGAGCATTGTGAATCTTTAATAAAAGAAAACCCTTATCTTGGTAATGAACCAAGTAAGGTGGTAAATTGTATGATGAAGGAAAATTTACGTCATGACGAAAGCTAAAGAACTTATACGCAGAACCGATAGAGTGTCAGGTTTCGACCTAGATACTCCAGGTTGTATTAGTTTTTCTGGTGGTAGAACATCAGGATATATGCTACGTCAAATATTAGATTTTTATGACAATAAGTTGCCAGAGGATGTAAAAGTTGTTTTTTCGAATACTGGCAAAGAAATGCACGAAACATTAGATTTTGTACGAGATTGTGAAGTAAACTGGGATGTCAAGATCCATTGGATTGAGTGGGATGAGGAGAATAAAGTTATAGAAGTAAACCATAACTCCGCATCACGAAACGGGGAGCCTTACGATAAACTAATTACAAAAAGAAAGTTTTTACCTAATCCAGTAACAAGATACTGTACCTCTGAACTAAAAATAAAACCTATGAAAGATTTTATGATGTCGAAGGGACATAATTATTGGGTAAACTATGTTGGTCTACGTTACGATGAACCACATAGAGTAGCAAGATTATCACGAGCCAAGGACAAAGAAAGATGGGACAGTGAAGCACCATTGCATATAGAAAAGAAATCAGTAAGGGATGTAGCTGCGTTTTGGAAAAACAATAGCTTCGACCTTAAATTACCTGCTATCAATGGTAAAACACCATTAGGTAATTGTGATTTATGTTTCTTGAAGGGTAAGAATACCATCATGAATATTATGAAAAACTACCCAGAAAAAGCACAATGGTGGATGGATCAAGAAAAAAAGCAGCTCGGAACCAAGTCAAAAGATGGATTTAAATTTAGACACGATAGACCAGATTATAAAACTTTGCTTGAAATAAGTAATAGCCAAATGGATTTGTTTGACTTTGATAAGTCAGATGACGTGTGTTTTTGTCATGATTAATAAAAAGGAGAAAATATGGACAATAAAAATTGGAAAAGTATAACAGTCAACATAGATGATTACCATGCAGTACGTGGTATATCACAAATGAAAAGCAGAAAACTTTCTGGGACTATTATAAAATTGATAAACGACTATATAAAAAATGTAGCAAAAGATAATAAAGAAGATTATGATAAATTTAGAAAAAAATTAATTAAAATGTCAAAAAACGGAGGATAAGATGAAGTTAGTTAAAAAACACAAAATATGCGAACATTGTAAGGGTAATGGCTATCAAATTATTAGACAATTAGCTGGTATCATACAAACGCAAACATGTTTCTGGTGTAAAGGTGAAGGTTATACCGAAACTGTATATGAATGGGAAAAGGAAGAAGAACAAAAGTTAGCATGAAGCACGAATGACGAGCCAGTCATAAACTGGAGGTCATATGGAAGTAATAAATAAGAAAAAATTTTTAGCAGACTGTTTGCGTGTGCTAAATAAAAAACTGACTAAACAAGAATATCAACAGATTATTACTTTGTTGGAAGGTTTTTATCAGGGTGAAACTTACGGGTACGATAGTGGTTTTGACCCTGTTTTTTATGCAGATTTGCGTAATGAAAATTTACATGTCAAATACGACAATGTTGTACCATTAACAAGGAATAAGTAAGGTGGCAGAGAAACAACAGTTTCAGCCACCTTCAACAGAATTTCTAATGCGTATGGGATATAGATTCTCACGCACTTTACTAAACCATGATAACTTATGTCCCGAAAATTATTTGTGGAGAGCAGTAGTCGTAAATGCTTTGGAAGATTGTATGATTGTAAGAGGGGATCGTAAGTCGTCTACCTTTAAACAATCAGCTCACAACTGGATTATTACAAACTGTAAAGACTTTGACATGGTTTGTAATTGGGCAATGTTAGATCCAGATGACGTAATAGCTGCTTACAAAAACGCACTTAAACAAAAAAATATTAAGTTTACCATCAAACATGTTATGTGGAGTAAGTATAACAGTTTGTCCAGGTGCTCGAATCGGGAGCCAGAAAGTAGAAGAAAAAGATTATTAAAATGTGAAATGAAAAAAATTAGAAGTAAAGTTAAGGAAACATCAAATTATTTTGTATCTACAGTTTTTATTAATGTTGTGGCATAAAAAAAGAGTGGCAAGACACAAAAAAACTTGCCACTCTATACCAAACGGAGTGATTGTGATAACACAATCATCTTATAAATATAGGTATTTGAAGGAGAAGTCAATATGTTTTTGCCAAAAAGTTGTTTGTACTATATGTTTCTATACAAACTTTTTTTTAAAAACATAAGTGTAAAATAGGCAATAGTTTTGGGAAAACAGGAAAAACAGGAGAAAACATAGTGTTACAGAGAAATAGTTTTGGGAAAGTTTTGGGAATTTTGCATGTTTTTTGGGAAAAGAGAGGACTGTTTTGCAGAAAAATTTAAAAATATTTTATTTTTTGTATAGAGATATATATGCCACAGAGAAGTAAACAGGTTAGAACAATAGACGATTTAACAATAAAACAAAAAAAGTTTATTGATATATTAGTTAGTCAATGGGGACAAATAACAAAGACAGATGCTTTGTTACAAGCTGGCTATAAAACTAAAACAAAAGATGCTGCAATGGTTATGGCAAGTAAATTAACAAATCCAAATGCTAATCCACATGTGTGTAGATACCTTGAACATAAACTAAGTAAAGAACAAGAAAAATATGAAAAAGATAAATTAAGAAGATATAAAACCTTTGAAAGACTTAGAGATGGAGCAGAACAGAAAGGACAATACACAGGTGCAATTAATGCAGAATTTCGTTCAGGTCAATTAGCAGGTCAATTTGTAGAAAAAAAAGAAGTCTTACATAGTAGTCTTGAGGGTATGAGTAGAGAACAATTAGAAAAAAGATTACAAGAATTGGAGAAAAAAATAGATGATGGCGGCACAATAATTGATGTAACTCCAATAACAAAAAAGATAAAAAAATGAATATTAAAATAGTAAATAAAATAAATGACGTTAATGTAAATGATGATCCTGTTAGAAAAAATTTAAGTTATAAATTTAGAACTACACAAGGTAGAAAAATTTATACTATCGTAAATAAAGCAGTTGTTTGTGTAGCTAACACAACTAAGGTGCCAACTAATATACAGGAGTTAAGAAAATTTTCTAATGAAGACACAAATGAATTTTCTATATTTTATACTTTATGGAGTTATGAAAAAGGTTATGGAACTATAATTTTAAATACTTTATTACCTATGTTAAATACAAAAAAATTTGTAACTTTATCTCCAAAAACTAAAATGGCTTACAATTTTCATATAAAAAATGGTGCAAAACTACTAGCTATAAATAATAAAAGTTATAACTTTGAGTATAAAAATGAAACTTAAAAATAAACTTACTGAGAAAAAAATTTGGAACTATCTTAACCAGTTTCAAAAAGAAAACAAAGAAGCTCATTTTACTAGGATAGAAAGCTCTACAATCAACGGAATACCTGATGTTTATTGTGTTCACCAGGGTTATAGTTTTTGGTTAGAATTAAAAGCGAATGAAGTTAAGAATTGCAATATGTCAAAATTTCAAATGGTATGGCATATCAATAATAAACGTGCTGGTGGTAATTGTTTCATCTTGAACTGGCCCCTCTTGGAACTTGGTCCTAAACTTCTTGAAGTCCGTGAACCGAATGCCGTGGTTCCCGTTTCTACAGTTCCCGTTCCCGTTCTACACATTCTATTATGGTTAGAGGATCAGGTCCTGTAGCAGCCCAGCCAGGGCCGCATGGCAAAACACAGCTCCCGTTCCCGTTACAAATCCCAGACTTCTGGGGTTTTTTAGTCAGGAGGGACAGGATGGCCGCGGGATCGCACGGGAAAACGCTGTTCCCGTTCCCGTTGCAAAGGTTGGTTTTCTGGGGTTTTTTATAGTTAAAGCGTTTCCGGCCCTGCGCGCAGCGGGAAAACGCATCATGGAAATACCCAGTTTTCTGCGTGTTCCGTGAGCTGTCTGGCTGGCAGCTTTCCCAGGCACAGCAGCAAAAGCTGCTTGACATCCTGTGAAGCCCTGTTATATTATCCTATAAACAACGGAGGAAAAACACATGATAATAACTTTAAGTAAACAAAATTTTTTGGAGCAGGTGCGGCAGCACTCACGCTGGAAGCAATTCAGCTACGAGGCGTGGGAACAAATCTTCGAATGGGAAGAAGAGAGAAACGACAACAACAACAACGAGTATGACCCTGTAGCCTTTTGTTGCGATTATGCAGAGTATAGTTCTTTTGACCAACTAAAGGATGATTACAGTGACATTGAAAGCAAAGAAGATTTAGAAGGACAGACTTGGGTTAGTTACTTGCCTGAGGGTCGTATATTAATGAGGCAGTTTTAATGGGTGCCTTTCTCGCTATTGTTGCAATGTTTGTGATGTTATATCCAAAGGGTGCAATGTTGTTCGGCATCTTCTTAATTTTATTTATAGCTTATTTAATATAAGTCCCGTTCCCGTTCCCGTTGCAAAAAGTAACGGGAGTCTCTTGTTTAAGTTACAGGATGGCAGCCGTGCCGCCGGAGCGGGAAATGGGTTTGTTTCAAAAAAGTGAAAAAATATTTTTTTGACAAGTGTCTTTATATATACTATAATTATCGGATAATCAAAACGGAGAATAAAAATGGATGAAATCACAAAACTAATGTTACAAGACCCTAGTTTCATAGAAGCTATGAAAGATTTTGAGGCAAGAGGTTTTATAAAAGTAAAGAAAGAAGGTGTCTTAATAATTAATAGAGAAGGTCTAATGGAGTATATGAAAGACTTTGGTAAAGCCCCTGACCACTTTCCAAAGGTAGAAGAAGATGTATAACTATTATGTAATTCATGTCGACTATGGTAAGAAGACTATTGAAGCTAGTACAACCTATGAGGCATGTAAAAAATTTGCTCAACACTTTGGTCTAAGGAGTACCAGAGGTATAGATGCGTTTTTAATGACGCAAAAGGTGGTTGCTGATGTCTAAAACAAAAAAAAGAAAACTAGCTACGCAAAAGCAATTGGATTTGGTTAAGGACAAAATGTTAGACTTGATGGAAGAAATAAAAGAAGATGTTGAGGTGCCCCAATTTATTTACGCATCCCAGTTTCTTATAGCTCAATTAGCATACGACACTGCACCAAATCACAACGAAGCAACAAGAATGTTATTGGGTAGTATTATTACCCATTTACAACAAAGATAATTCTCGTTCCCGTTCCCGTTTCATACGGGAACGGATTTTTTTTATATATAGTTAAAGAAGCTGGCCAGGGATCGCACAGCACGGGTGGGAAAAGTAACTCTTGTTCCCGTTCCCGTTTTGAAAGGCAACAGAAATTTTTTTTCTTATAAGTAGTTTTACGGCCCTGCGCCAGAGCGGGAAATGAAATCATATTCTCGATTGTCTTACATTTGAAAATAAAAAAAATCGTTTGCGTTATCCGATATATATAGTATAATTATATTTTAACCAAAACGGAGGAAAAAATGGGATTTGATTTATACGGACAAAATCCAAAACTAAAAGGAGAAGAACCTTATATTGATTGGACTAAAAAGCCATCAGATGAGGAGAAGAAAAAATACTTCAAAGCTAGAGAAAAATTTGAAGAACAAAATCCAGGTCATTATTTTAGAAATAATGTTTGGTGGTGGAGACCATTAGCAAATTATGTTTTGCAGTTAATGGCAAATGAGTTCACAGAAGATGAAATGAAATCGTGGCATCACAATGACGGTTTTGAAGTTAGTGGAGAACAAGCTCAAAAAATTGCTGATAGACTTGAGCAAGAACTAAAAACAAATCGAGTAAAAACTGTAGAAGAGTTTTATAAAGTAAAGATGAAGAAAGCAGAAGAAGAAAATAAAATCGTGGAACAGAAGCACCAAGAATTAAAAAAGATTGTTGCAGATAAAACTGGAAAAGACAATCTAGTTCCTAGAGATTATCCAGAACCATTTAATAGTCAATGGAATGATATTCAAAAGCAGTTTAATTACGAATCTTCCTATCCATTTTCTGAAGAAAATGTAATTGACTTTATGAAGTTTTGTCGTGAATCTGGAGGCTTTCAGATTTGTTAGAAGCTTTTTCACTTTTTGGAGAGGGAGTGTTTTATTTAGCACTCTCTCTTTTTTTATTGTATTGGAGAACTTGAGCTCCCGTTCCCGTTTCAAAAGGTAACGGAATTTTTTTTCTTTATAGTTAGGAGGCTGGCCAGGGATCGCACGGGTGGGGAAATACTTGTGCGAACTCCGATGGATGCCCGTTCCCGTTTCGAAAGATAACGGAATTTTTATTACCTGGTATTAGAAAAAATCGCCAGCTGAAATTTTTTTACAAAAATTAAAAGCGTTTAAATGCGTCAGTTTGAAATTCAAGGTAGTTTAGTACCTATAAAAATATAAAAAAAAGTTAAAAATAAATGTTTTTTATCCTTGATTTTATCGGATAAGTCTGTATTATAATAGATAAGACTTTTATTAATACCAAAAAAACAAGGAGTTTAAAATGGTAAAAAAAATAAAAAACACAAAAGCATATTTAGAAACATCAATTATTAGATGTTTTCAACTAGATACGCAAATCAAACAGTTATCAAAAGCAAGAGCAGAAGTTAAAAGAGATATAACTGAATTAATGAAAAATAAAAATAATTATGATTTCAGTAATGAACTACATACTTATGCTTTACAGATAATAGAAAAATTTTCTACTATTATTGATACTGAACAAATGAAAGAAGATAAAGTTTATGACAAGTATAAAACAAAAGAAAGAAAGAGTATTACTTTTCATATTCTTAAAATTGATAATAAAGACATCAAAAAAAGAGGTACTAAATAATGACTGATATATTTACTTTAGTACAAAACAATAATTTGGTTACTCAATCAAGAGTAACCGAATTATCAAACAATGTTTCAGAAGAGCAGAAAAAACAATTAAATTATCAAATGTTATATTCTAAATTAGAACAAGCAATTTGCGAAACTAAAGCAGAATATCCTAATTCAGAAGTAACTAATTTTTTGATGAATAAGGTAGAAACATATTTAGCAGAAATTCAAACAATATTGAGAGGTAACTAATGGGATTATACTTTAATGAAAAAACAACTACCTTAATGATGAAAGTCATTAAGGTAGAAAGATTAATTACTAGACTTGCATCAGATAGATATAGTAAATGGGCTGTTGATTATTGGTGCAATGTTAGAAAAGAATTAAGACTTAAAATGATGAAAGGTATTAACTAATGAAAAATAAACTGTACGATTTTTTTATAACTAGGTTTTATGATAATATGTTTATAAAAGCATTTATAACCTTTAGTGTTTCTTGGACTATTTTTTGGTTAGGTTTTTGTATCTATCATTTTATTAGTAACTTTTAACAATAAATAAATATCTAGTATTAACGGCAATCAATTCGATTGCCGTTTTTTTTTGCCGTTTTTAGAAGGCTCTTTTTACTTTTATTATTTCTTTTGTTTTAATTTTTGTTTGCCGTCATTAGTCTAGGTTTAAAATATAACGGAGTGTTTAGGTCAAGTCGAATATATGCAAACATTGGACAAACGATACGGATGGTGTATAAGTAATTATGAACTCAAAAAACTTACCTACAGAAAAACTAAGGCTCGAAGTAGAAAAGAAGTGGATTCAGCATGTAAAGTTTTGTCAGGATAACTTTTTGTATTTTGTTAAAGAGATATGGCCAGAGTTTATATATCGTAAAACTACAAACAAGAAAAACATAGGACACCATCAACTTATCTCAAATGAGTTTACAAAAATAGCTTCTGAGAAAAAAGGAAGGCTCATCATAAACATGCCCCCTAGACATACTAAATCTGAATTTGCTTCCGTATATTTTCCTGCCTGGATTATTGGTAAGTATCCAAAAATGAAAATTATGCAAGTGTCTCATAATACTGAACTGGCCGTAAGGTTCGGGAGTAAAGTGCGTAATATCATAGACTCACCAGAATACAAACAAATTTTCGGAGATGTTAAATTAAGAGAAGACTCAAAAGCAAAAGGTAGATGGGAAACAAACAAAGGTGGAGAATATTATGCAGCTGGTGTTGGAGCATCAATCACGGGTCGTGGAGCTGATTTACTGATTATTGATGATCCACACACGGAACAAGATTCTATGTCTGATATGGCTATGGAACGTGCATATGAATGGTACACTTCAGGACCACGACAAAGATTACAACCTGGAGGCTCAATATTATTAGTAATGACAAGATGGGCAGAAGATGATTTGACTGGCAGATTGTTAAAGGCTCAAACGGAACCTAAAGCAGATACATGGAAACAAATTTCTTTTCCAGCGATCCTCGAATCAGGGAACCCAGTATGGCCTGAATATTGGACCCTAGAAGAATTAGAAAAGTTAAAAGCTTCTGTACCAATTAGGAATTGGTCAGCCCAGTACATGCAAGAACCAACTTCTGATGAAGGAGCTATAATAAAACGAGAGTGGTGGCAACCTTGGGAGAAAGAAGACATACCTAATTTGGTGCATATTATACAAAGTTATGATACAGCATTTAGTAAAAAAGAAACTGCTGACTATTCTGCTATTACGACTTGGGGTATTTTTTATCCTGATGAAGTAACACCCAATATAATTTTACTTGATGCACTTAGAGGTAAATATGATTTTCCTGAACTCAAAGCTGTTGCATTAGATACGTATAAATATTGGGAACCTGAAACGATAGTGATAGAACAAAAAGCAAGTGGCGAACCTTTAACGCAAGAATTTAGAAGAATGGGTATACCTGTTGTACCATTTGTACCGACTAAGGGTAATGATAAACATACCAGAGTAAATGTGGTAGCTCCTATTTTCGAGAGTGGTCAGGTATGGTATCCTTATGGAGAAAAATTTGCCGAAGACGTGATTGACGAATGTGCAGCATTTCCAAATGGTGCCAACGATGACTATGTAGACAGTATGTCCCAAGCAATGTTAAGATATAGAAAAGGCAATTTTGTTGAATTATATTCTGACTACATAGACAATGAGGATAGAATTCCTAAAGAATATAATTATTATTGAGGATAATATGATACAAAAAATTAAAGACATATTTAGTAAAATTAAAAAAAGATTATTTGGAAAATTGTGTGAGTGTCTTCCTAAGAAAAAAAAGGGAAGAGGCAGACCACCAAAAACAGGATAACTAATGGCAGAAGAGGAAAGTTCGGGTATCGGTTTTGGTACAGTAGCTGGTGTAGGAACTGCACTTGCTGGTGGAATCGGTTTATTATTGAATCGTAAGAAGGCGGTCAAGGAAGCCAGACAATTTTTAAAAGATACAAAACCAAGAGATTTAACTTTAGATGAAGCTACAAAAGTAGATGAAGTTATAAAAAAAGATGTTGTACCTGACCCTGATATAAACCAAAGAGCTTTAGTTACATTAGAGCAATCAAAAAAATTTGTTAAAGAAGCAGATGATGAACTTGGTAGGATTGAACAAGCTGTAAACGAACAACCACTAACGATGGGTGGAACTGCTGATAAAAATGAATTGTATGGAGTAGGTCCTGCCTTGTATGATTATGTTGCAAAACTTCCTAATAAAAAAGCAAAAACACCTGGAGAGTGGTCTTCTATATTTAGAAGTAAAATGGATTTAGAATATATAGAACCTGGTACAGGTGCTATGAGAAAAAGAGCAGTACCCTTACAAGAAGTAGAAGATGCTGCAATCGCAACTTATGACACAAGGGGTAATTTAAAAGGAGGGGTATTGTTTGATTTAGTACAGGACCCTGATGGTAAAAAAGCAAAATTAAGTATACCTACCATATTAAGTTTTATAAGAGGTTCACCATCTAATAATATAAAAGTTATAAAATATGGAACTACAAATTTTAAAAAACAAGCTGATTCTTATTTAAATGATTTAAGAATATTAGATAAAGAAATAACTGACGCTAATGAATTTACAAGAGGTTTAAATAAAGAACAGTTACAGAAAAAAATCCTAGAATTACAAAAATTGCCTCCAAGCGATGAAGTCACAAATAATTTACAACTTGCAAACCAAGTATTAGAAAAAAAAGTAAGTTTAAATAATTATACAGGACTATTTGAATATGGCATACAAACAGGTACTATAAGTAATATGCAGCGTTTTGATGTCTTACCTAGAACATTAGATTATGCAAGATCAATAGGAGTTAGTTCTAGAGTAATAGATAATGTAAATGTTAAAGGTAAAACTTTTGATGAATTATTTTTTAATCGTGACACTGTAAAAAATAATTTTAACAGAAACAAAGTAGGGCAGAATGTTGATCCTGTTGCTAAATATTCTGAGGCTCATGATAGAAATTATCGTTACATGGGTAGTGAAGATTACTTTGAAGATATTCTATATATGGACAACGACATGATTGAAAAGTTGCCAACACAAATGCAAAGTTTATATAATCGTTCTCATTATAGCACAGACCCTGCTGGAAAAAATATATTAGGACAATTTTTTCACATAAGAGGCGGCACTAGAAAAGTAGAAGGACCAGGTGGTAAAAAAGCTACTGTAGCTTCAGAAATACAATCTGATGAATTACAAACACAAGCAAATAACTTAGTAAGAATTAGAGATAATTTTATTCAAAAAACTTTGAGAGATATGAATACTGACGAAGGAAGAAAATTAAGTGAAAACTATCGAAACATGTCAAATGAAGAAAGACTTGCCTCTCAACCTATAAAAGAAGCAGCTAAAAGTTTTTATCAAAAAGCGTCTGAATTAAGACAAAACCCTTTTAATAGACAAGATTTAAATAATTTATTAAACAGAGATACCTTAAAAGATAAAAGTGATGAGTTAATGAGTATTGCAGCTAAAGGTAGATATATGACCAAAGCTGATCAAACTAATTTTAATAAAATTGCAGACGAAATAGATTTCATAAAAAGTAAAGCTCCTAAACAAGCTCCGCCAAGAATGCCTTCTGGCGATGAGCTACCTTATGTGCCTTTTAACAAAGATAAAGAATGGGCAGGTTTAAGTATAAGATATTTACTTAGAAAAGCTGCAAGAGAAGGAACAGATTATGTAGCTATAGAACCTTTTGAGTTAGTTGGTTTTAAAAGAGGAGATGGTAAAGTTGTTAAACAATTAGAATGGTATGGTAACTATAGAGGTGGGGGTAGTGCTAAAGTAAAACTAAGTAGTAAAAACTCTAGTAAAAAAAGAGATATGAATCCTAAAGTAGTAACTAAAATTCCAAAAGCACCAGGGTCTGGTAAAGCAATGATACCTTACTCCGAAGTAAAAGATGGTCCAGCAGCTCTACCTGATGCAATGAAAACATTAGGAAAAAGATATGACTTAAAAGTAGGCACTATTAGATTAGCTAAATCAGACCCAGATAAACCTTTTAAGATATTAGGGCGACCAAAAGATTATTTAAATCCTGATACTGGAGAAGTATACAAAGCTAGAGAACATATTGCAGCCTTTAAGACAAGAGATGAAATACCTTATAATGTAAGTAAAGATGATGTGATTGAAGTTCAAAAAGGGAATTCTGATTTATACTATGAAGCATTTTCAATTCAAGTAAGACCTGAGTTTAAGAATATACCGATGACCACTTACAAAAAAGGTGGATTAGTGGTAGACTTATTTAAGTGGAGATAATATGGATGTAGAAAAACTAGAAAAGTTTGAAGACGACCAAGTAGAAAGTGGTGTCGAAGAAGTTGATGTCGAGATAGAAGAGCCAGTAGACGAGCAAAAAGCTCAAGCGCAAATGGCAGAAGAGGAAGCTGCTGCTGCACAAATGTTTTATGCAAACATTGCTGAAGAAATGGATGATACTGTTTTATCTAGACTTGGTAGTGAATTAATAACAGACTATAGAAGAGATAAACAATCAAGAGGTGATTGGGAAAAAGCTTATACTTCTGGTTTAGATTTATTAGGTTTTAAAGTAAATGAAGAAGCTAGACCTTTTACTGGTGCATCTTCTGTAACACATCCATTACTTGCAGAATCTGTAACACAATTTCAAGCACAAGCTTACAAAGAATTACTACCAGCTCAAGGTCCTGTTAACACACAAGTTATTGGAGATCAAACTTCTGAAAAATCAGAACAAGCACTTAGAGTAAAAGATTTTATGAACTATATGCTTACAGATAAAATGGAAGAGTACACAACAGACTTTGACCAATTATTATTTTATCTACCTCTTGCAGGTTCAGCATTTAAAAAAATATATTATGATGAGGTTATGGCTAGAGCAGTATCAAAGTTTGTACCTGCTGAAGATTTAGTTGTTCCTTATTATGCAACAGACATAAAAGAATCTGAAAGAATTACACATGTTTTAAAAATGTCTGAAAACGAAATTTTAAAAAAACAAGTTTCTGGATTTTATCGTGATGTAGATATTTTACCATCCCAACAAGATGACAATGAAATACAAGACAAATATAATCAAATGGAAGGTGTAGACCAAACTGGAGATAGTGATTACCAATTTAATATTTTAGAAATGCACGTGCATTTAGATATTGAAGAATACATGACTCCTAACTCTGAAGAAAAAAATATTAAGATACCATACATTGTGACTATTGATGAAGGCTCTCAAGAAATACTTTCCATATATAGAAACTATAGTCCTGACGATCCATTAATGAATAGAAAAGAATATTTTGTGCATTATAAATTTTTACCAGGTTTAGGTTTCTATGGTTTTGGTTTAATTCATATGATTGGTGGTTTATCAAGAACTGCAACTGCTGCACTTAGACAATTATTAGATGCAGGTACACTTTCAAACTTACCTGCTGGTTTTAAATCAAGAGGTATACGAGTACGAGATGATGACCAAGCTTTTCAACCTGGAGAATTTAGAGATGTTGATGCTCCTGGAGGTAATATTAAAGATCAATTTATGATGTTACCATTCAAAGAGCCAAGTAATACGTTAATGCAACTTTTAGGATTTGTTGTACAAGCTGGACAAAAATTTGCTGGTGTAATGGACATGCAAACGGGAGAAGACAAGCAAAATAGAGCAGTTGGAACTACGTTAGCTCTTCTTGAACGTGGTTCAAGGGTCATGAGTGCTATACATAAGCGTTGTTATTATGCAATGCGTATTGAATTTAGGCTTTTAGCTACTGTTTTTGGCACTTATTTACCCCCAAGTTACCCTTATGCTGTTCCTGGTGGGGACAAAATGATAAAAATGATGGATTTTGGTCCCGAAGTTGACGTAATTCCAGTCGCAGACCCAAATATTTTCAGTTTATCACAAAGAATTACACTTGCGAGTCAACAATTACAGGTTGCACAGTCAAATCCACAACTTCACAATCTTCGAGAAGCATATAAACGTGTTTATGAAGCTATGGGAACAAAAGATATAGATAAAATACTAAAGCCAGAGGATAAACCAACACCAACTGACCCTGGTGCTGAAAATTCTAATGCTTTACGAATGAAAGTACCTACTGCTTTTCCTTTTCAAAACCATGATGCTCATATTGCATCACATGTTGCTTTTATGAAAACAAGAATGGTACAAGTAAATCCTATGGTACACGCATTATTAACAGCACATGTACAAGAACATATTTCTATGAAATCAAGAGCACAAGTTTTCTTAGAAGTAAAACAAAATAGACCTGATTTAGTACAATTAGAGCAAGTTGACCCACAATCATATTTAGCAGAAACAGAAAGTATGATTGCAGAACAAATTGCTCATCTTACAGCTATGTTTGCAGAAGCAGAGGGTGGAAAACAAGATCCATTAATAGCATTGAAAAACAGAGAACTTGATTTAAGGGCTATGGATATGCAAAGAAGAGGTCAAGAGAACATGATGGATATGGAAAGAAAATCTGGTGAGTTTGCAGAAAGATTAGATTTAGATAGGATGCGAAGAGAAGATGCAGAAGAAGCATCTGGAGAAAGAATAAGAATTGCTGAAGAAAAACTTGACTTACAAGAAATGAAAATTAGAAACGATATGGAGAAAAACAATGAAGGGAAAAAGACAAGGACCCCCACCAAAGAAGGGACCTAATCCTCAAGGATTAAATATAGTTATGATAAGTCTTGGTAGTATGATGAATGCACCAGGATGTCCTCATAGAGAAAACGGAGTTAAAAGTGATATTAAAGGTATAAGTAATATACAAGTAAAAGGTAAAAAATTTATAGGAGTTAAATAATGGCACTTACTGCACTAATAGGACCAGCAACTAAATTAATTGGAAAATTTGTTAGAGACAAAGATAAACAAGCACAACTTGCTCATGAAATATCTACTATGGCAGAAAAACATGGTCAAGAATTAGCTCTGGCTCAAATAAAATTAAACACCGAAGAGGCAAAAGGTAATTGGTTTCAATCATCGTGGAGGCCATTGTGTGGATGGATTTGTGCGTTATCTCTTGGTATAAATTTTATGGTAGCTCCGATTTGTGCAGGATTTGGTATTACTGTTCCACAAGCTGACATGTCGGTCATGATGCCGCTTTTGCTCGGCATGCTAGGAATCGGGAGCCTCAGATCCTTGGACAAAATTAAAAAAGTGGATACAAAAGCACCTAAAAAATAATGTACGATATAGATACTATACAAGTTTTAAGAGCAAAAATTAAAGATTCTATTGAAAAATATAAAGAAGATCTCATTTATGGTGTAGACACAATAGAAAACTTGCAATATGCTAGAGGTAAGATCAACGCATTAGAGTCGTTGCTTCAGGACATAAATGACCTGCTAAAAAAGGAAGAAAAAATATGAGTATAGAACTACAGAAGAAACCAAAACTAATACTACCATCTAAACCTAAACAAAAAACTAATATTCCATTAACGAAAGAACAAAGAGAAGCTTACCTAAATACGCTTCCTGATCCAGTTGGTTATAGAATGTTATTAAAACCTTTTGTTCCTGAAAAGAAAACAGAAGGAGGTATTTTGTTATCAGACAAAACAACAGAAACAATGGAAATGACAACTGTTGTAGGTCTTGTAGTAAAAATGGGAGAACTTTGTTATAAGGATAAAACTAAGTTTCCAGAAGGACCTTGGTGTAAAGAAGGACAGTTTGTTATATATGGTAGATATGCAGGAGCTAGATTTAAAACTAAATTTGGCGAACACAGAATACTAAACGATGATGAGATTATTGCAACAATTAAGAAACCCGAGGACATCCTCGCACTATTTTAAGGAGTAGTTATGGCACAAGAACAACAACATGTAGAATTAGACACAGACGGCATTGAAGAAAAAGATATACAAATAGAACAAGAAAGTTCTATTGAAAAAGAAAAACCAGAACTTGAATCAGTTGATTTAGGTTACACAGACCCAATTAAAAAAGATGAAAAAGCTCAAGTTCAAAAAGAACTTCCTTTAGCAAAAGAAGATGATTTAGAGCAAGTATCTGATGGGGTTCAAAAAAGAATTAACCAGCTTACTAGAAAAATGAGAGAAGCTGAAAGAAGAGAAAAAGCAGCTCTTGATTATGCAAAAGGCTTACAAGGAAAATATAATAAATCTGAAAAAGATAAAAGTGTAGTAGATGAATCTTTTGTAAAAGAGTATGAAACAAGAGTAGATGCTCAAACTGAGCAAGTAAAACAAAAATTAAAAACTGCTATGGAATCACAAGACTATGATTCTATGATGACTGCAAATCAAGAACTTACTGCATTAGCTGTTGAAAAAGAAAAGGCTAAAATGAGAAAAGAGCAGTTAGAACAACAAAAAGCAGAAGCAGAAGAGATAGCAAAACAACAACCTGTTCAACAAGAACCTATACCACAACAAGAGCCAAGTCCTAAAGCTAGAGACTGGGCAGATAACAATACTTGGTTTGGTCAAGACAAGGTTATGACAAATGCAGCTTATACTATTCATACAGATTTAGTTCAAAAGGGGTTTGACCCAGAGTCTGATGACTACTATACTGAAGTTGATAAACAAATGAGGGATAATTTTCCTAATAAGTTTGTTGAAGAACGACCAGTCCAAACTGTTGCCTCAGCGGGGCGTAAACAGCAAGGGCGCAGAAAAGTGACACTCACTCGGTCACAAGTAGCAATAGCTAGAAAACTCGGAGTGCCATTAGAAGAATACGCTAAACACGTGAAAGGATAATTATGACTGAAAAAATAGATAGAACTTCACGCAGTTCAAGGGAAACTGTAGAAACAAGAAATAAACCTTGGACTCCACCATCAAGTCTAGATGCACCTCCTGCACCAAAAGGATTCAAGCATCGTTGGATAAGAACTGAAAGCTTAGGTTTTATGGATACAGGTAATGTATCTAAAAAACTTAGAGAAGGTTGGGTGTTCGTAAGAGCAGAAGAAGTAAAAAACCAACTTGGCGATCATGATTATCCAGTGGTTCGAGAAGGACAATATCAGGGGTTAATCGGGGTTGGTGGCCTTGTGTTGGCAAGGATACCTGAAGAAATAGTCGAGCAACGCAAAAAATATTTTGATAATATTACTTCTGATCAAGTAAAATCCGTTGATAACGATATTCTAAGGGAGCAACGTCCCGAGATGCCTGTCAATATTGACAGACAGTCAAGGGTAAGTTTTGGTGGCTCTCGCAAAAAGTGAGAGTTTTTTTGTTAATTATTTTATAAGGAAATAAAATATGGCTAATACTAACGTATCGTTTGGCTTGAGACCTTTATCAAGATTAGGTTCAAGTTACAACACTACTGGTACAACAGAATACAGAATAGCTTATGACAACTCCAATAGAATTTACCAAGGGATGCCTGTAATACCTACTGCGGCTGGAACAATCGATGATTTACAAGCAGCAGCTGGTGGAACAGTTTCTATTTTAGGTGTTTTCTATGGTTGCGAGTATGTTTCTAGTACCACAGGAGAGAGAATTTTCTCAAACAACTGGCCTGGATCTGGAGCTGATAGTAATCACCCAGTAAAGGCTTTCGTATATGACGATCCAATGCAATTATTTGTTATAGCAGCTGATGCTGGTGGAGGTAGTTTTGATACCGAAGCTGAAATAAGAGCAGCAGTATTCTTAAACGTGCAATTGGCAAATGGAAATAGTGGTAATAACACTACTGGTATTTCTACTGCTGTCGCAGATTTAAGTACAGCCGCTGTTACAGCTACTTTTCCTCTACGTATTGTTGGAATTCAAGAAGACCCTGAAAATTCTGATTTTACAGCAGCAGGTATTCCGTTGATCGTACGTATTAATAATCACTTTAATGCACCTAACGGCTCTATAGTCCAAGGTACAGTTTCAACATTAGGAGTATAAAGCATGGCAATATCTAGAGCACAATTAGTAAAAGAGTTAGAACCAGGCTTGAACGCATTATTCGGTTTGGAATATAACAGGTATGAAAATGAACATGCAGAAGTATTTGCAGCAGAATCATCAGACAGAGCTTTTGAAGAAGAAGTAATGTTAAGTGGTTTTGGCTCAGCTCCTGTCAAAGCAGAAGGTGGAGCAGTTCAATTTGATGATGCAAACGAATCTTTCACTGCAAGGTATACACACGAAACCATCGCTATGGCTTTCGCTATTACCGAAGAAGCAATCGAAGATAATTTGTATGACAGATTAGCTGGTAGATACACAAGAGCTTTGGCTAGAAGTATGGCAAATACTAAACAAGTTAAAGCTGCAAATGTTCTTAACAACGCATTCAGCGCATCTTTCACAGGTGGTGATGGTGTATCTTTATGTAATGCAAGTCATCCAATATTAAGTGGTGGCACATTTCAAAATACATTAACCACAGCAGCTGATTTATCAGAAACATCATTAGAGCAGTCATTAATTGACATTGCTGCTTTTGTTGATGAAAGAGGTTTAAAAATTTCTACACAAGGTGTTAAGTTGATAATTCCAAAAGAATTACAATTTACTGCTGAGAGAATTTTAAAATCTCCACAAAGAGTTGGTACAGCTGATAATGATATTAATGCTATGGCTTCTATGGGAATGATTCCTCAAGGTTATAGAATTAATCATTTTTTAACAGATACTGATGCTTTCTTCATTATGACTGATGCTCCTAACGGATTAAAACAATTCGTAAGAAGCCCAATCAAAACTGCTATTGAAGGTGACTTTGATACAGGAAATGTAAGATTTAAAGCAAGAGAGAGATATTCATTTGGATTCTCTGATCCAAGAGGTATTTTTGGCTCACCTGGTGCAGCTTAAAAATCTCTTATAATAAACGAAAAAAGGGGGCTTACATGAGCCCCTTTTTTTATGTATACTATAATTACCAAGATTAACAATGGGTATAGACTGGCTTGGCAGATAACCTAGAAAACTATATCTACAACTAGGAGAAAATTATGGGAACAACAACTTTTTCAGGTCCTATCAAAGCAGGTACTATTAAAGAAACAACTGGAACTACTGTTGGATCAAATATGAAAAATACAGGTCAAGTTGTAATGGCACAAAGCTTTGCAGTTGACTTATCTGGAGGAGCACTTGCTGCAACAGCAACAGATGTAATCATTCCAGCAAACTCACAAATCATTGATTGTATTTTTGACGTAATCACAGCATCTTCAGATGCAACTGACATTAGTATTGGTTTTGTTGGAGGAGCAGCTACTGCTCTTGTTAACGCAGAATCAATTGGTACTACTGCTGGTAGAAAATACCCAACAACTAAAGCAGGAGGAGCTTTAGCTTGGGAAGATATTGGAACGTCTGATCAAAGATTAAACGTGACTAACTCAGCAGCTACTACTGCTGGTGAAGTTAGACTTACTATTTTGTATCAACAAAACACTAACTTTGCATAATAGAGGTATATAATGAACTCAGATATAGGAGCAAAAACTGTAACTAGCACTGGTACTATACAGTCTGGTCGAACACGTTTGCTGTCTATTTATTATGTAGGTCATGCTTCAGCTGGAAGTTTAACTTTTAAAGATGGTGGGGGAAGTGGTACACAAAAACTTGTTATTGCGACACCTGCTGGAAGTGCAGCTGATCAATATCAAGTTGATATGCCTTTAGATGGTATAGTTTTTAAAACTGATATGCACTTGACTATCAGCAACGTAACCTCTGTTACTGTTTTTGTAACACCGATTACTGCTGACACTGATAATGGATAGTTATACAGAAGAACTTATAATGTTAAAAAGGGGAGGCATGCCTCCCCGAAACAAAAAGAATTTTCGTTCTACAAAGTCTGGTGCTGGAATGACACAAGCTGGTGTTATGGCTTATAGAAAGAAAAACCCTGGTTCTAAATTAAAAACTGCTGTTACTGGTAAAGTAAAAAAAGGTAGTAAAGATGCAAAAAGACGTAAATCATTTTGCGCTAGAAGTTTAGGTCAAATGAAGAAATTTCCTAAAGCAGCTAAAAACCCTAATTCAAGATTAAGACAAGCAAGACGTAGATGGAAGTGTTAGATGAAACTATCTGATAATTTTAGCTTACATGAGTTTACAAAATCACAAACGGCTACAAGACACAATATAGATAATACACCAAGTGAAGAAGTAATTGGTAATTTACAATCTCTGTGTTTAGGTGTCTTACAGCCAGTAAGAACGAACTTTCAAAAACCCATGATTATTAGCTCTGGTTTTAGATGTAAAGAATTAAACACAAAAATCGGTGGTAGTTCTACATCACAACATGTATTTGGTCAAGCAGCAGACATTGAAGTGCTAGAGGTAAGTAATTTAGAACTTAGTGATTGGATAAATAAAAATTTAAATTATGATCAATTAATATTAGAGTTTCATAATCCAGATGAAGACCCTCACTCAGGTTGGGTTCATGTGTCGTTTAACTCTGATAATAATAGACATGAATATAAAGAAGCTTATAAAAACGAAGAAGGTAAAACAAGGTATAGATTAAGATAATGGATAATATAACACCAGAGTTAGTTGAAACAGTTCATAACATATCATGGTTTGATGGTATTTGTTATATCGTATTAGGATTGGCAACTTACGCTGCATATAGATGGATAAAAAACAAATGGCGATGAACAGAGGAAGTATGAGACAACAGATTACTAAAGGGCCTATGAAAAAAAAAGTTGGTTTATACAGTAAAGGCAAAAGAATAAGAGTTGTTCAAGGTAATAAAGGTAGACTTGCAAAAAAGAATATAAGAAATAGGTAAGTAGACACAATACAAACAAAAGTTTATAATAATATAAGGAGTTACTATGACTAAATTATGCCCAAGAGGTAAAGCAGCAGCAAAAAGAAAATTTAAGGTTTACCCAAGTGCTTATGCTAATGCTTACGCATCAAAGGTATGTGCGGGAAAAATTAAAGACCCAAGTGGTGTAAAACGAAAAGATTTTAAAGGAAAAAAACCATCTAGCTCTAAAGTAGCAAGTGCTGCTAAAAGAGTTAGAAAAGCCAATAAAGGAGGCGTTATGAAAGTACAAAAAGCAGGATTAGGTTTAATGATGCTTATGAACCATATGAAAAAAGAAGGTAAAAAGAAAGCAAGAGCACAAGCTAGAGAGGGAGAAATGCAAAGTCTGATGGCTGGTAACATGCCACAAGATAAAGCTACAAGTGGTTTAGATTCAGTAGAAACAACTGGTTTAAGTGCAGGTGGTATGACACCTTCAGCTTCAGGTTCTTATATTAAACAAGATATTGATGGAGATGAAAGTTTTACTAATCCATCAACACAAGCTTATTATAAAGGTATGCTTGACTAATGAGTTTAGATAAGTGGTTTAAAGAAAAATGGGTAGACATCGGAAGTAAAAAGAAAGATGGAACTTTTGCAAAGTGTGGTAGAAGCAAACAAAAAGCAGATGCGAAAAGAAAATATCCAAAGTGTGTACCACTTGCAAAAGCTAGAAGAATGAGTGAAGGACAAAGAAAAAGTGCTGTTAAAAGAAAACGATCAAAAGCACAAGGAGTTGGTGGTAAACCAACAAACGTGAGTACATTTACAAAGAAATACTATGGTGGTATGATTAACATAAATTAGGAGATAACTATGGGTGCGGTTAAAGATTTTTTTACAAAAGGAACATTGTTTGGTAAGGAACCAGATGTTATGGCAAGAGACGTTAAACCTGTTAGAGGTAGAGGTGGTGCTGATCAATTTGGTAGAATAATAAAAACGAAATCAGTAAAAGAAAAAAAAGCAGCTAAAAGACAAGCAGGTTTTGATAAGGCTAGAAAATCAGCTGGAATGTCTACTGAAGGAAATATTTCTAAAGCAGGAAAACAAGGAAAAGCTATGCCTGTAGGAACAAGAACAGGAGCTAAACCAAAAGTACAATTTCCAAAAACAACAGGTAGCTATAAAATTAAAAAAGGAGATACTTTAAGTAGTATTGCAAAAGCAAGAGGAACAACTGTTGCTGCAATAATGAAAGCAAATCCAAATATAAAAGACAAAAACAAAATTAGACTTGGTGCTGGACTCAAAGGTGTTCCAGGAGCACAAGGTTCATCTACTATAAAGAATATTGCTGATGCTGGTCCAAAAGGCAAACCAGCTGAAGTAGGAACTAAATACGGAGAACTCTATAAAAACAAAGGTAAAAAGAAAAAGACAACCTCAAAAGCAGAAAGAGGCAAAAGAGACTTTAAAGCTTTAAACTTTTTTAAAACAACAGATAAGCAAAAACAAAGAAGAGCTGATTTAAAAGCAAAGTTTGGTAAAGCTGAAGGTGGTATGGCCTCTATGGATGATTACATGAAAGATTTACTATGAGTGATGAATACACAAGTAGATTACTATTACCAAAAAAAGGGACTATTATTAAACCAGAGATAGCTAAAGAAGAAACAGAATCTGGTGTAAAAAGAGAGTCTGCTCAACTAAAAGTTGGTAAAAAAATATTAGGTCTTGATGTTGTAGGTGAGGTAGGAAAACAAAAACAATCTTATAAAGAACAAAAAGCATCAACAAAAGGTGCTAGTTTAAATATTACAAAAAGATTTGATAAAGATAGAGGTGGTTTTGGTGCAGAATTTTACACAAAAAAGGATAAAAACATAGGTGGGTCAGAAAAGAAAAAAGGTTTTAACGTAGGTTTAACTTATAAATTACCTTTCAATGAGGGTGGCTTAACTCCTAAACAAAAAAAAATAGACGTAGCAGAACCTTTTGGTAAAATTACTGGTGAAGATTTTAAAAAATTGAAAAAAGCTAGTACTGGTGACTTTATGACCTCTAGAGGTGGTAGAGCTGCAATCCGTGGAACAAAGTTTAAAGGTGTATTCTAGGAGGTAATTTTGGCTACATCAGGGACAACTACCTTTGATTTAAACATAGATGACATTATTCAAGAAGCTTATGAAAGATGTGGTGTTCGCACTAACTCTGGCTATGATTTAAAATCTGCAAGAAGAAGTTTAAATATTCTGTTTTCTGAATGGGGAAATAGAGGTGTACATCTTTGGAAAGTAGAGTTAAAAGAACAACAACTTACTGCTGGTACATCAACATATACTGCACCAACAAATACGAATGATATACTAGAAGCTTATATAAGTACCACTACAGGAACTACATCTTCTACAACTGATGTAGCTTTAACTAAAATTAGTAGAAGTGAATATTCTGCTTTACCTAATAAAGGTAATCAAGGACAACCTAGTCAATACTATGTGGATAGACAAACTACTCCACAAATCACTCTATACCAAACACCTGATGCTAGTACGTATACATATGTTAAATATTATTATTTGAAAAGGATCGAAGATGCAGGTTCATATACTAATCAAGCAGACGTGGTATTTCGATTTATACCCTGTATGGTTGCAGGTCTTGCATATTATCTTGCCATGAAAAGAAACCCGCAACTTGTACAACAAAATAAATTATTATACGAAGATGAATTACAAAGAGCTTTGACTGAAGATGGACAAAGAACTTCTGTATACATTACTCCACAAACTTTTTACCCACAAGGTGTATAATGGATGAGATATTAAAATTATTAAAAAAAAATCAATATAAAGTACCTAAAGGTTTTTTAAAAGCTCCAAAGTTTGATAATAAAAAAACAATAGTACCTAAAGGTTTTTTAAAAGCTCCAAAGTTAAGTAAAGAACAAAAGAAAAGATTAAAAATTCAAAAAGATATAAGAAAAAAACAATCTTTAGAAAGAGATCCAAGTGGTATGACACAATTACTTAACCAAGGTGGCTTAGTCAATGGTCAAGGTGCGGTAATTAAACCTAGAAAATTTAAGGTTTATTGATGGCTTATGCGAGAGGTAAAAAATCAAAAGCAATATCTGATAGGTCAGGTATGGAGTTTCCATATACAGAAATGGTTAAGGAATGGAATGGCTCTTTAGTACATCGTTCTGAGTTTGAAGCTAAACATCCACAAATAAGAAAAAAACATGTTAAAGCAGATGCAATAGCTTTAGTAAACCCAAGACCTATGCACCCTGATACGCAAAAAGAGTTTCTTTTATATATAAGTAATGGTTTCTTTTCTGAAACAAAAGATACTGGTATAACAGGTGGAGCAAGTATGACTCCTGCAAGCAGTGATAATATATTAGGTACTAAACTTACAGCTGTTGAAGCAACAGTATCTGTTGGAACAAATTTTACAGTGGTGATTTCATGAGTATTACACATACAGCTTTTTTAACACAAGTAAGAAACTATACTGAAGTAGATTCTAATGTTTTATCAGATACAATATTAGATCAATTTATAAGAAACATAGAATTAGATATAGCTGGTAAAGTAGATTACGATGATATTAGAAAATATGTTACTGCTGTTTCAGGAACAGCAAGATATTTAAATGTGCCAGATGATTGTATAAGTATTCGTTCTGTTCAAATAATAAGTAGCAGCACAAGAGATTTTTTAGAAAAAAGAGATACATCTTTTATAGCAGAATACAATCCTGGTGATTCTACAGGACAACCAAAATATTATGCAAATTGGGATGATAAAAATATTGTCTTTGCACCAATACCCGATCAAGCATATGAAATACAAATGAATTACATAAGAGACCCTGAGCATTTTGATTCGGCAACAACAACTTTTTTATCTAATCATCAAGAAAATTTATTGTTGTATGGTGTGTTAGTTGAATCTTTTAGTTACTTAAAAGGTCCTATGGATATGTACAAACTGTATCAAGACAAGTATAATGAAGAGATACAAGCATTTATGCTTACTCAAATGGGTAAACGCAGACGTGCTGATTATGATGATGGTGTAATGAGATTACCTGTGCAATCTCCTTCACCTTAACTTTTAAAGGAGAGAAAAAATGGCAATAACAACAAGTGCAGTATGTAATGTTTTTAAAACAGATGTATTGAAAGCAGTTCATAATTTTACAGCTGCTCCAACTGGAAACAGTTTTAAATTAAGTATGTATACTTCAAGTGCAACTTTAGGTAAATCAACTACATCTTTTACTTCAGATAATCAAGTAACTTCACCATCTGGCTATTCAAGTGGTGGTAAAGTTTTAGTGCAAGTAACACCAGCTTTAAGTACAGATACAGCTGTTGTAGATTTTGCAGATTTATCTTTTGTAGGTGTATCACTTACAGCAAGAGGTGCTTTAATTTATAACGATACAGCTTCTGGTGATCCAGCAGTTGCAGTATTAGATTTTGGTGGAGATAAAACAGCTACTTCAGGGACATTTACAATACAGTTTCCAACTGCTGATGCGTCAAATGCGATTATAAGAATAGCATAAAAATAGGAGTTTACACCCGTGACTACTAGAACATTAACTATTACTGTTGTTGGTGGTAATCCCTCTAATCATCCGTATCATAATGTTGGTTCTAGTAATAAATATGCAATAGATGGTTCTACTGCTACAGCAGATGTAACATTATATCTTGCTGAAGGTGGAACTTATGTATTTGATCAATCAGATAATTCAAACAGTGGACATCCTTTAAGGTTTTCTACTACAGCTAACGGTACGCATAGTGGTGGTTCAGAGTACACTACAGGAGTAACAGTTACAGGTAATGCAGGCAATGCAGGTGCTAAAACCACTATTGTGGTAGCTGATTCTGCACCCACTTTATATTATTATTGTACTAATCATTCCAACATGGGTTGGACTGCAAATACTGTTGCAGCTACTTCTTGGGGTGTTTTATCTTGGGGAGAAGGTGCATGGGGTGATCAAAACGATGTGTCTTTTTCTGTTACTGGAGTCTCCTCTGCTACTGCTATTGGTTCTGTTACTATTGACGCAGAAATAGGAGAAGGTTGGGGTCGAGGAACTTGGGGTAATAGAGTTTGGGGTGGTGTATATTCCGTCATACCCACAGGTGTAGCCGCAACTTCTGCAATAGGAACAGCAACAACAAGTATTGCAGTTACAGTATCTGTTACTGGTGTATCTACTACTTCTGCTGTAGGTGGTGTAACTACCACTCAAGGTGTTGAAATTACTCCAACAGGTTTATCTTTGACAGGTTCACTTGGTACAGTTACTTTTGATGGAGATGCAGCAGTAGGAGTAACAGGTGTAGCTATGACGTCAGGATTAGGTACAGCAATTGTTGCACCTATCACATTAGTAGATGCAACAGGAGTTGCTCTTACAAGTTCAATTGGTACTGTTGTCTTAGAAATGACTGGTACAGTAAATGTTACAGGAGTTTCATCAACATCCTCTGTGGGTTCTATAGTTCCTGTCTCAGGATACGATGTAACAGGAGTTGCTGCAACATCAGCAGTGGGAAGTCCAACAGAAGTTACAGGTGGAGGTACAGTAGACAATGTCACTGGAGTAGTATTGACGAGTTCAGTTGGAAGTGTAATAATAATAGCATGGTCAGAAATAGATACAGGTACTCCTGTAACGTGGACAAGAATAACAACAGCAGCATAAAAGGATAAAATATGGCTTCAACATACTCAGCAGATTTAAAACTGGAACTCATGGCTACTGGTGAAAACGCTGGTACATGGGGAACAAAAACAAATAACAATTTAAATTTAGTACAACAAGCAATCGGTGGATTTGAACAAGTAACAGTCGGGGATGGTGCTACAGTCGCACTTGCAATGACTGATGGTACAGTATCAAACGCAAGAAATATGGTTGTAAAAGTGGCTACTGTTACCCTATCAGGAGCCACTGTTTTAACTGTACCTGATAGCATAGAAAAAATGTATATTTTCGATGTAACAGGTGTAACCAACCCAACAAACTTAACTATTAAAACTGCAAGTGGATCTGGCTTTTCTCCAGACCAACAAAAAATATATTTTGCATATGCAGACGGAACTAATATTGTAGAAGTATCATTAGATAGTTTAGGTGGTGCAGTTGGTGTAGCAAGTTTACCAACAGTAACTGTAGCAAAAGGTGGTACTGGTTCAACATCAGCATCCGATGCAAGAACTGCTTTAGGTTTAGCAATAGGTAGTGATGTTCAAGCTTATAATGCTGATACAGTTTTTAAAGATGTAAACAATACATATACAAAAGCACAAAGAGGATCAACACAAACTGCTGGTTCTCAAACTGGTAGTGTTACATTAGATTTTGACACTTATCAAAACTTTGTTTTAACGGCAACAGGTAATGTTACATTAGCTAATCCTTCTACTGAATCAGTAGGACAATCTGGTATTATAGTGTTTGTTCAAGATGGTACTGGAAGTCGTACGTTAAGTTTAGGAACAGATTATGAAACTGCTGGTGGTGCTGGTTTGACTATATCCACTGCTGCTAATTCAGTTGATGTCATACCATATTTTGTTAAAGCTGCCTCAAGTATTCAGCTCGGAGCACCGCAACTTGCTTTTGCGTAGGGGATATAACCAATGCCAGTAAAAGGTGAATTTTTTCAAAATCCAGGTTCAAGTGGAGCAAGTTCATTTTATGATTATCAAATACCTTTTGGTTGTAAAATACCTAGAAGTCCTTCAGTAAGAACTGGAACAAATGGTGGTGGTTTTGGTTGGAGTGGTCAGGTTTACCCTAATACAAGTTCATGCACTAGATGGACTTTTAGCACATGGCTTAAAAAATTATTAGTAACTGATGAGATAGGACCAATAGATGGTGCTACTTTTACTCAAATGTTTGTGTCAAATATTGCTAATAACCAAGGAGCAAATTTAACTTTTACTTATGGTTCTGGTGCTGCCAACCAAGATGTAATTGGATTTGATGGTTCATCCTCTGTTAGAGGTTTAGAAAAATTTACAGACAGAAATAATTGGTGGCATTTGTGTATGATTTTTGATACTACACAATCCACACAATCTGATAGGGTAAAAGTGTATAGAAATGGTGTTTTAGCAGATGTTAATATAGGTTCAGTATATTCACAAAATGCTAATATAGAATTTGGTGTAGGTCAAGCATATGGCTCTCACTATTATGGCTTGTTTTATGGTGCTCATAACCACAGTGAAGGTAACAGTCTTGGATGCCAATTAGTAGTAGCAGAAACCATTATTAGACATAGTATTACTGGTGATAGCATAGCTAATTACGGATATTTAAAAAATGGGGTGTGGGTACCTCGAGACCCAACAGACTCTAGCTATATAAATTCAACTTTTGGTTCAGAAGGTCTTTGGTTTAAATATGCAGATGCTAGTAATTTAGGATTGGATAGTAGTGGTAACAATAATAGTGCAACTACAACACCTAATATAAATGCCGATCACCAAGTAATCGATACACCAACCAATGATGGGAGTTAAGTATGGCAGCTAATTCAAATTTTGCAGGATTTAATGGTCATAAACAAGGTAATAATGATGTAGCCTCAATAGAAGGTGGAACAAGTTACTCTATTACAACTAATAATAGAGGTTTTATAGGTAATTATAATTTAGAAATTGGTAAAAAATATTATTGGGAAGTAAGAGCAAAAAGTTTTGGTGGTACAAGTGACCAGCTTTTTATTGGAGTATGTAAAGATACAACTGATTTAAGTGGTAATAGAGGTGGTGGTCAAGTTGCTAGTAGTGGTTCATATGGTTTTGAAAATTATAATAATAATGTGTATTTAAATAGTGACAGTAGTTCAGGGTCTGGTCCTGGGCAATTTAGAAGTCCTCCTAATAATATAAGAGTAAAAGTTGATAGAGTTAACCATACTATTAGTTGGGCATTAGATGATGGTAGCTTTAGTTCTACTTATACTATACCTTCAACTGGTAGATTATATCCTTGGTTGGGTAGTGGTGGTGGTACAAATACAGCAGAAGCTAGAGCCAATTTTGGACAGGACAGTACTTTTTCTGGAGATTTGACCGCACAAACAAATACAGATGAAAATGGCTTCGGTGAATTTTATTACTCGGTGCCTTCTGGCTTCCTTGCGTGTTGCAGTGGGAACAAAAGTGTTAGTGCAGACATAGACCCTAATCTTACAGACGATAATCACCCAACAAAACAATTTACAGTTGCTCAATGGACAGGTAATAATAGTTCACAAACTGTCGACATTGGTTTTAAACCTGACCTATTGTTTTTTAAAATACCTTCATCAAGTAATTCTTGGACTGTTGTTGATACAGTAAGAGGAGGAACAGCTAGTTCAACAAAATCTTTAAAACTTGATGGTTCAGACCAAGAATCAACTGGTGCTTATGTTGCTTTGACTGGGTATGTTTCTAATGGATTTACTTTGACTTCTAGTTCTGGTTCAGATTTCAACACTAATGGTACAGTTTATAATGCGTATTGTTGGAGAGCAAATGAAGGAACAAATGTTACTAATAATGATGGCGATACAACAGCTTCTGTATCTGCAAATCCTAAAGCTGGGTTTAGCATATGTACTTATTCAGGAATCGGTAGTTCTAATGGTCAATCCACAGTTGGACATGGTTTAAATTCTGCTCCTGAAATAGTAATACACAAAGGAAGAAATACGACCGCAGGATGGTGGACTCAATCTTCTTTTTTTACAGGTCCTAATTACTTAATGCAATTAAATACTACTGCTGGTCAAACTGAATTTACAGGGTATGGTAATTTAGTGGCTCCTACGAGTAGTGTTTTTTATATTAATGGTATAGATGGAATAGGTGGAGGAAGCACTAATTATGTATCGTATTGTTGGCATTCAGTTCCTGGCTATAGTTCCTTTGGAACCTATACTGGTTCAGGTTCTCAAAATGGCAGATACATCGATTTAGGTTTTCGTCCAAAATTAGTAGTTTGTAAAAAAATAAACGAAGCTTCTACAACTTATGGTTGGGCAAATTTTAATACTACACATCAAAAATTTAATAAAGCAACATTTTCTGGTGGTTGGTTTGATACTGGTGCAGCTTGGTCTGGAAACTATGATATACAAATATTAGGTAATGGTTTTAAACATAGAAATAACAATACTAATTTAGATGCAAGTGGTAAAACATATTTATATATGGCGTGGGCAGATGTTCCAGCGAAGTATAGTAACGGATTTTAACAAAAGGAGATTATAAAATGTGGGCTTTAGTAAACAGTAAAAATGAAGTAACAGAAATAATTAAAGTTGCTCGTTCTATTGTAGTAGACGATGTAAGACATCCAAGAACTATTTTTGGTGCTTGGAGTTGGTCAGAATTAAATGCAATAGGTATATATCAAGTAGAGGACAGTGGAACAAAAGGTGATAATAGGTTTCAAATTACATCTGAGCCTATTTATACATTTGATGCAAGTAATAAAAAAGTTACAACAAAATATACAATAACAGATAGACCTCTTGATGATAGTGAGGCTAAAGATGAGGCTGGTAAAAATATTATTAATCCAGAAGGTGAAAAATTAATAAATACAGGATTAAAAACTATAGCTAAAAACAATACAAATAAAATGGCTCATGACCTTATATCTAGGTTTAGTTGGTTGGTTGAAAGAAATATATATGATAGTTCTAAAGCTATACCAGATGCAGTAAAAACTTATGTTGCAGCCATACAAAAAGATGCTGATGATATTGTTACTGCAATAACTAATGCTAAAGATATGACAGAATTTATAGCATTGCATACAGATGAAATGAATAGTGATGGTACTTTAAAAACTATGAATAGGCTAAATAGGTGGACATCCGATACTACAGTAACTGCTTATATAAGATAATGATATGCTTAGTGAAATCCGTATTGCTGGAGGTATAAACAAACAAGTAACACCGACAGGTGCACAAGGAAAATGGATTGATTGCGACAATGTTCGTTTTCGTTATGGTTATCCAGAAAAAATAGGCGGTTGGGAACAAACTACATTAAATACTTTAGTAGGTGTTGCAAGAGACACACACATATGGAGTGATTTACTTGGCAAAAGATATATAGTCATAGGAACAAACAAAGGCTTATTTTTATACCATGATGGTGCCTTTTATGATATCTCACCTTTAGATACAAACATAACATCATGTACTTTAACAACTACCAATAATTCTGCAACAGTTACTGTAAATAAAGCATCACATGGTTTAGAGGTAGGTGATTTGTTTTTATTTGCAAGTGTAACCTTACCTGGTTCTGGTACAGGTTTTGTAAGTGCAGATTTTACGCAAAACACTTTTGAAGTAATAACAAGAACTTCTGATAGTTTTACTGTGACAGCAGGTAAAGTAGAATCAGGTGCTGGTTTTAGTGCTGGAGGAAGTGTTACTTTATCTCCATATTTTAAAGTTGGTGATGCAGTACAAGTAACTGGTTATGGTTTTGGTACAGGTCTTTATGGTGGGTCAAATGTAAGTATAACAAGCACAACTTTAAATGGTGCTTTATTAGATGATGCTAATGGAACAAGTGGCTCAGGTACTGCAATTACTTTAACGTCTGTATCTGGTTTTAGTAGTGATGGTGGTACATTAAAAGTTGGTGAAGAATTAATAACTTATACGGGTGTAGCAGGTAGCACTGTTACAGGAATAGTAAGAGGAGCTTCTGGCTCTACTAGGTCTGCTCATAGTGATGGTGCTGTGGTACAAGAGGCCTCTAGCTTTACTGGATGGGGTGATGCTTCACCTACTGGTGAAGTAACATTAGAACCAGGTAACTGGTCATTAGATAACTTTGGGCAAATATTAGTTGCGACTGTAAAAAATAATAAGACTTTTCAATGGAACCCGAGCAGTGCCTCGGCTCTGTCAACAAGAGCTACAGTCATAACAAACGCACCAATTCAAAGTGTGATGACTGTAGTATCTGACAGAGATAGACATTTAATACATTTAGGCACTGAAACTACTGTAGGAACAAGTTCTCAAGATAAAATGTTTATTCGTTTTGCAGATCAAGAAAACTTTTCTGATTACACACCAACATCTGTAAATACAGCAGGAACTTTTAGAATAGATAGTGGTACAAAAATAGTAGGTGCAGTAAATGCTGGTAGTTTTATTTTAATACTTACCGATACATCTGCTTATACAATGCAATTTGTAGGTCCACCTTTTACATTCGGTATACAACAAGTTGGAGCTAACTGTGGTTTAATATCACAACATGCAATGGTTGCTGTAAATGGTGTAGTGTACTGGATGGGAAGAGCAGGAGGTTTTTATTTGTTTGATGGTACAGTAAAAAAAATACCTTGTTCTGTTGAAGACTTTGTTTTTACAACACAAGACACAGATGATTTAGGTATAAATTTTGATGCAGCAGATGTTGTTTATGCTGGTTATAATTCTTTGTTTAGTGAAATAAATTGGTTTTATCCAAAATCTACAACTACACAAATTGACAGGGTAGTAACTTATAATTATGCAGAGGGTTTATGGACAATAGGTTCTTTAGCTAGAACAACATATTATGATAAAACTATTTTTGATAACCCTTATGCAACAGATTATAATACAACAGCTATACCATCGTTTCCAATTATACAAGGTGCAACAGCTACAAATGGAGCTACAACTTTATATGCTCATGAAAAAGGTAATAACCAAGTAAATTCCGATGGCACTAAAACTGCAATAGTTGGCACCATACAAAGTGGAGATTTTGAAGTACAAGGTCAAGGGGATGGTGTGGTTTCAACTGGTGAATTTTTTATGAAAATAAGAAGATTTGTTCCTGACTTTAGAGCTTTAAATGGTAATGCAAAAGTTACTATAAACCTCAAAGACTTTCCAAGTGACACGGAAGCCAGTAGCACTTTAGGACCATTTACTGTTAACTCCTCAACTCAAAAAGTAGATACTAGAGCTAGAGCTAGAGCTGTAAATTTAAAAATAGAAAATATTACTACTGACGAGGATTGGAGGTATGGTACTTTTAGAGCTGATGTGCAACCTGATGGTAGGCGTTAATGTATGGATATAAAAAATATTGTAAGTCTTGATGATGAAAACATCTGGAAAAGCGACCACACATCAAATCCATATGCTATTGTTTTAGATGCCAAAAAAATATGGAAGTTTACAAAAAATGAATGGCCTCAACAATACAAATTCTATTCAGAGATGATAGAAAAAAATGCTAAAGATTTTAAATGGGGATTACATAAACAAAAATCATTTAAGTTATTGACAATAAAAGAGTTCTGTTATTTTATGGCACCACCTGATATAATATATAGAGCTATTAGAAAAGAACCTGAAAAAAAGAAAGGTAAGAAACGTGGCTAAAATAAATACTTTTATACCAGAACCAAAAGAAGAGTATAATATAGAAAATCAAAGATTAATTAATTTAGCTCTTACTCAAATAATACAAAAATTAAATTTTAGTTATCAACAAGAAATTAAAAATGATCAACAAGCTTTTGAGTATTTTTTATCATGACAATACAATATAAAAATCAAGGTTTTAAACAGACGGATACAAGTAAAACTACAGTATTTACATGTCCTGCTAGTGGAACAGTAATAATCAAAAGTATTTATTTAGCTAACAATGATGCGTCATCAGCTATATTAGTTAATATGAATTTTGTTGATTCATCAGATTCTAATACTGAGTATGAATTTTTTAGAGATGATGTAGCGGCTAAATCGCAGGTAAACGCCTCACCTCAAGGTTTAAATTTAGAAGCAGGAGATGCTATTACTGTCCAAGCAGCTACAGGAAGTAATAAAATACAAGGTCTAATAAGCTATGCTTTAATTGATCGTTCTCAAGAAAATGGATAGTATTAGTTCTGCAATATTTAAAATAGAAAAAGCTTTAGATGATAAATTTTGTGAAAACTTATCAGAATACATAGAGCTGTCTTGTAAGCAAAAAGCTACTTTGTTAAGTAATAATAAAGAAGTAGAAGATACTGCATATCGTAATGTGTATAACTATGGTCTTGATGAAAGAAAAGACCAAGATATGTTATATAAAAAAATTATATTTGAATGTTGCCAAAAAGCTTTAAAACATTATCAAAAAATGTTTCCCTCTTTGCATCAAGAAATGAAATTAGAGTCAATAAATTTACTTAAATATGTTAAAGGTAATTTTTATAAAAGGCATATAGATGCTTACTATAAAGTAAACAGACACATTTCTTTTATAATAAACTTAAACAAAGACTATGAAGGTGGGGAATTAATGTTTTATTATCCACATAATTATAAACCATATAGTAAGGTAGATTTAAATAAAGGAGATTTAATTATGTTTCCTAGTAATTTTATGTATCCTCATTCTGTTGAGCCAGTCATCTCTGGAACTAGATATAGTATTGTATCTTGGTTTAGTTAACACTTGATTTATTCTAGTATTTATAGGATATTATTTATATGAAAACTATACAATGCGAAAGTCAAGAGACTTACAGAAACAAAAAAACTAATACAGTTTATAAGACTAAAGAAGATGCTCAACACGATGTAGACAATCCAAATACAGATACAAAACAAGAAGATATAGCCTGTGATGTGAATATTATAGTGCCTCCAGAGGTTTTATCTTTAGTAAGTAAAACTAAAGACGAGACCTAATTACTATGAGGCCTATGGGTGGAACAGAGATACAAGAACATTTTTTATCTCACTATGTTGATAATGCTTTACTTAATAAATTTCAAATATGCACATCTATTCCTGGTAAAGCAGATTTAAGCAAAGATAAAATAAATATACTATGGCAAAAGAATAGTCACGATCAACCAAACATATATCCTTGGTTTGAAGATAAAACTAACCACAATAAATATGACTGGTATGTTTTCAATAGTCATTGGAATTATGAAAAGTATCGGTATCGTTTTGATATACCAACTGACAGATGTCATGTAATAAAAAATGGTGTCAACAACTTTCCTGTAAGAACTGAATTTAAAGAAGGTAATATGGTTCGCATGTTATTTCATGTAACACCTTGGAGAGGTTTAAATGTATTATTAGGTGCTATGCAACAATTAAAAGATTGTAATGTTCATGTGGATGTGTTTAGTAGTTGTAAGATATACGGAGAAGACTTTGCAGAACAGAATGAAGCTACCTATGAACCTTTATATGAACAAGCAAGAAATTTAGAAAATGTTAATTACATAGGCTATAGAGAACATTCGTTTATACAAAAGTATATGTATCGTTATCATATGTTTGCTTATCCAAGTATATGGGAGGAGACAAGTTGTAATGCAGCTCTTGAAGCAATGGCTGCTGGATTGTATTGTATTGTAACAAACTACGGAGCTTTATATGAAACTTGTTCCGAGTTTCCTGCTTATGTTACTTACAATAAAGACTATCGTAGACTATCCACGTTATTTGCTGATGCTATTCGACATGCAGTATCCACGATTCATGAGCCAGAGGTGTTTAAGCATTTACAAATGCAACAAGACTTTGTAAAAAGATTTTATAGTTGGGATAAGAAAAAAATAGAATGGACTAATTTTTTACAAGGTATTGTAAATGAAAGACGTTAAATTATTTGTAGCTACTCCTGTTCATAGTAATGTTTCTATTCACTATATGCAGTCTATTATAAAACTACAAACAGCTTGTTTTGAAAAAGGTGTTTTGTTTCAAGTACAGTTGATGAAATCTTCTTTAGTAACAGCTGGCCGTAATTTATGCGTATCACATTTTTTAAGTTCTGATTTTACGCACTTATTATTTATAGATAGTGACATTTTGTTTTATTCAGATTCTATATTTAAAATGATTGAAAAAGATGTTGATATCATAAGCATACCTTATCCTATGAAAATAATACAATGGGACAAGGTTTTTAAGAAAAACAAAGATATGCAAAATATGGATGAACTACAAGCTAGAACAAGTGGTAATATGTTTCCTGTTAAAATAAAAGATGAAGAAGATGATATAAACTTTGTAGATGAAATGATTGAGTTAAACTTTTCTCCAACAGGTTGTATGTTATTAAAAAGAGAAGCTTTAGACAAAATGATTAAAGCTTATCCAGAAAAAACAATTAAACAAGAAACAGTTATAGATGATGTCAAGACATTAAAACCTAATTTATATAACTTTTTTGACACTTTTTACGATGAAAAAGAGAAAATATACTATGGTGAAGACTTTGCTTTTTCTAGGTTATGGACTAATATAGGTGGTAAATGTTATGCTTTAGTAACAGAATATATTACACATGTTGGTGAATATCAGTTTACTGGCAGACTAATAGACGAAATGATACCTGTAGGTCTTGATAGACAAGATAAAAACAGTTAGACTATAGGTATAAATACTATAGGAGTTTTATATGGCGTTTCCAGTTTTAGCAATGGCAATAGGTGCAGGGTTAGGTGCTTTATATTCAAAGTCACAAGGTGGATCAAATAGAGATATGTTAAAGAGTGCACTTATGGGTGCAGCACTAGGAACTGGTGCAGGCTATGCAATGCCAGCTACTTTTGGAGGTGGTCTATCAGGTATTGCTGCCGCAGGTCCTCCAACCGCAGCAGGTGTTGGTCCAGCTAGTGTTGGTTTAGCTCCTACTTTAAAAGGATTGTCTGTTGGTAGTAAAGTAGCCTTAGGAGCAGGTGTTGCTGGTTTAGCCATGACACCAAAACCATTTGAACCAAAACCAGTAGGAGATTTATTTAACGAAAGTGAATACGATGCTGAATATTTAAAGCAAAGAGAAAACGTAGAAGGTTTAGGACAAAGATTTGATTACGGATCACCACAACAAACAGCAGATTTATACAATTACAATCAACCTAACGAAGTATATTCTTATGCTAAAGGTGGTATTGTTGAAAATATACCTTCTTATAAAGAAGGGGGTGTAAGTTATTTACCTAGTAAGTTAGACCATGATGAAAAAGATACAAATAACTATGTTAGAGCAGAAGGCTACATAGAAGATGCTACAGATATAGCAGATAAAGACAAAGATACAATGTTAGCACAACTAGCAGATGGTGAGTTTGTAAGTCGTGCTGATGCAATATTAGGAGCTGGTATTATGCAAGGAGCTGACCCAAAAGATTTTAAAGAAATGAGAGCAAAAGGTGCAAAGTTTTTTTACGGACAACAAGACCAATTGAAGAGAATATATGATCTGGTGACCTAATGGTTTTAACAGATGATATATGGGCAGTTTTAGAACCTGCTGCTAGAATGGGAGAAGGGTTCACAAAAGAAGATCTAGAAAAAGGAATTAAAGGACATTCATGCTTTTTATTTACCAAAAACAAAAGTGCAGCAGTTTGTATCAAAATAAAAAATACTTTAAGAATTGCTTTAGGTGGTGGTGATATGGAAGATATGAAAAAAATATTTACTGATATTGAAGATTTTGCAAGAACTAGACATTTCAATGCAATAGATATTTTAGGTAGAGAAGGATGGTTAAAAGTTTTACCTGGTTTTAAAAAACAATGTGTTTTGATGAGAAAGGATATTAAATGAATTTATTCGGAGGAGGTAGCTCTCCAGCACCAGCACCAGCACAGAGTGCTTCTGGAACACAAACATCAATTCAAAGAGAAGCTCCTGGAATAGAGGCTAGAAAACTTGCTCTTTATGATGAAGCAATTCAATTAGCTAAACAACCTTTAGAGGTACCAGAATATCAAGTAGCTGGTCCTGCACCTTTAGAACAACAAGCTTTTCAAATGGCAGGTCAAACAGGACAAGGACAAAATACTTCAACAGCTGGTATTGCATCTATATTAAGTGGTAATCTTTTAGCTGCACAACAACCTGATATTGATGCTTTTATGAATCCTTATCAAAGGTATGTTGTAGATGAAGTTAATAGACAAGCAGCTATGAAAGAAAATCAATTAAGTGCACAAGCTATACAATCTGGCGCATTTGGTGGAGGTAGAGAAGGTGTGGCTCAAGCAGAATTAGAAAATAGAAGATTAGGAACTATTGGTCAATTACAGGCAAGTGGTTTTCAAACAGCTCTTGGTGCAGCACAAGCACAACAAAAGTTTCAAACAGATGCTGCACTAAGTACAGGTAGTAAATTACTTGGAGCTGGAGCTCAACAACAAGCAATGCAACAAGCTGATATAGCTCAACTAGGTCAAGCTGGTGGACTACAAAGACAAATAGCAGATAGAGCTTTAGCTGCTCAAAGACAAACTGAAGTAGCTAGACAATATGAACCATTCCAAAGAATGGAGTTTGCAAAAGGTATTATGACCACATTACCAACTGCTGCATCAACTATCACACAAACAACAGGTCCAGGAACAAACCCATTTGCTCAGGCTCTTGGAACAGGAGTCACGGCTTATAGTGCATATCAAATGATGCAACCAGGTCAAAAAACTGGAACTGCTGGTCAAACATCAGACAGAAGATTAAAGAAAAAAATTAAACACAAATCTGTATCTAAATCTGGTTACAACATTTATGAGTTTGAATACAATTGGTCTCCACAAAAGTATACTGGTGTGATGGCTCAAGAAGTAGAGAAAATAAAACCATCAGCAGTATCAAGAAGTAAGTATGGATATATGATGGTAGATTATAGCCAGTTAGATGTAAACATGGAAAGAGTGTAATGGCTTTACCTTTATTAGGATTAGGAGCTTTAGCTAGATTTTTACCTACAGCAGTACGTGCTACTGCTCCATATCTTGGAAGAGGTTTAGGTGCAATAAGAAAAGGTGCAGGAAGAGGTATGGATAAAATTCGTCAAACACCTGGAATAGGCACTCAAGTAGAACAAAAATTTCCTGGTGTTGGACCAGGAACAAGAACAAGGTCTTCTTTAGGTAGAGAAGCTGCAATTAATTTAGGCTTAGGGGGAGTTGAAGGTGTAGCTGCGGTAGATTCTTTTACAGACCCTGAAGCAACTTTATTTGATAAAGCTATAGGTGCTACGTATGGTTTAGGTGCTTTTCAGTTTGGTAAAAGAGGTTTACAAATGGCAAGAGCTGCAAAAAATAGAACTGGTGTACCACCAATTACAGATTTTGGTAAAAGAATTGGACAAGCACAAATACCAGCATTTGCAGGAGATGTGCTGTTAGGTGGACCTAGAGAAATAGATATTGGCCCAGAACCAAAACTAGAAGAATCAAATGAAGTTATTAAATCTTTGCAACAGGCAGGTAATTTAAGTGATGCACAATTAAAAATATTACAAGCATTTAACAGACAATTTCCAAATGGAAAAGGAGCTTCACAAAACACTATAAATTTATTAAAAAAGGCTGTGGCTGATGCAGCTGAAAAACAACCAGCTCAGCCAACAAAAGAACAAGAAAATATAATTGATTCCGATCCTCCTTTA
>Ga0208919_1000121_pt1 | contig 55937 bp, 66 predicted proteins | sample 4_EtaG_FD_184076 | JGI IMG/M metagenome (GOLD analysis project Ga0208919, IMG submission 184076) | Marine viral communities from the Subarctic Pacific Ocean - 4_ETSP_OMZ_AT15127 metaG (SPAdes) (version 3) | ecosystem: Environmental > Aquatic > Marine > Oceanic | place: Pacific Ocean | collected... | reverse complement strand
CAATTAATGACCAAAGACGCCTTAGGCGCCCATGCGCGAGACGAGATCGGCATCACCGACCTCAGTCAAGCGCACCCCCTCCAAGCCGCACTCTCTTCAGCCGCCACTTTCACTATCGGCGCACTGCTACCGCTACTGGTCGCTTGGTGGGCGCCACCTTCACTGTTGATCCCACTGGTAGCGGTGTTCTCCCTGCTTTTTTTAGCCTTGTTGGGCGGCATAGCCGCCCGAGTGGGTGGAGCACCAATCCTAAAAGCTGCAGCAAGAGTGATGTTTTGGGGCGCTCTTGCGATGGCATTAACCTCCGCCATCGGACATGTGTTTGGAGTGATGGCTTAACGGAGATGAACCATGGCAAATATCGTGGTATGCGCCGATGGCACCTGGAACCGTCCTGAAGAAGACCTGGAAAATGACTTTCCCACTAATGTGCTGCAGCTGGCCCGGGCGATCAGCCCTGAGACACAGGAGGCAAAGCAGCATGTGTTTTACGACTGGGGGCTAGGTTCTTATCACAATAGCCTTAGCGCGGGGGCTACCGGCGCCGGAATTCATAAAAACATCCTTGATGGCTACCGCTATATCGTTCAAAACTACGCCCCCGGTGACAACATTTACCTATTCGGCTTCAGCCGTGGTGCCTATACCGTGCGAGCGCTTAGTGGGTTGATTAATAACTGCGGCATTCTCAAACGAGCAGAAGCCCGATTGATCGTTGAAGCCTGGAAAATCTATAAAAGCCCAACCAGAACCAACCATCCCGCGGGTAAAGCCGCTTGTAAATTCCGCGCCGATTACAGTCACCCTGCTCGGGACGTACACTTTATAGGTGTGTGGGACACCGTCGGCGCACTGGGCATCCCGTTTAGCATTATGGGCCTGTTCGAGAGCCACGATGAGTTCTACGACACCAAAATGGGCGCCAACGTGGCCATTGCTCGCCACGCCCTAGCCATTGACGAGAAGCGGGAAGATTTTATTCCCACTATCTGGACGCCCAGGCAAGGCGTAGACCTCAAGCAAGTCTGGTTTGCAGGTGTACATGCAGATGTCGGCGGATCCTACAAACCAGACAAAAGTGGCATTCAAGCTTCTGACACACCTCTTGCCTGGATGCTGGATGAGGCAAATACTGCCGGTTTAATCACCGAGTCACATATTCGCGACAACCTAACCGACGGTGCGAAAGGCCAGATTCACAACTCCCGCAAGCATGTCTATCGCTTTAAAAAACCGTTAGATAGACCACTCGTGCTTGATGACACCCTGATGCTAATTCATCCCAGCGTAAAAGCCCGCTATGAGCGCGACGCTAACTACCGGCCTCCCTACTTAAAAGCGTTGGTGGAAGAGTACGGGTGGCAGGGGCTCACTGTGGGTAAGTGAATAAATGGGTAAGAGATCAGTACGGGTTGAATTTCGCCTAAGTGCCTGCATTGATAGAAGGGTAAGCAATTCACAAGGAGTCGTTATGACAACGTTAGTGATTGGCGCGAATGGACAGATTGGCAAGCAGTTTTGCGAACTGGCCCAAAAAGCGGGCACGCCTATCAAGGCGATGATCCGCAGTGAAGAGCAGGCAGCCTGGTTCAAAGAGCGCGGCATTGACAGCGTGCTAGCCGATCTAGAAGGTGAGTTTGAGCACGCCTTTGACGGCTGCGACCAAGTGGTCTTCACCGCGGGGTCAGGGCCCCACACCGGGCCGGATAAAACCCTGATGATTGACCTTTTTGGCGCCATTCGTACTGCCAATATCGCCAAGCAAAAAGGTCTCTCCCGCTACATCATGATCAGCGCTATGCGGGCAGAAAACCCTATGGAAGCGCCCGAAAAGCTGCGCCCCTATATGGCTGCTAAATTTGCCGCCGATGCCCACCTTCGCAACAGCGGTATGCCCTACGTTATTCTCAAGCCAGGGCGTTTGACCGACGAAACCGCCAGCCAGCAGTTTGCCAGTTCATTGGATGAAGCAGGCGACAACCAAATCTCACGAGCCAATGTCGCCCATGCACTGCTGCATGTGGTGCAAACTTCAGGTGTGACCAACCAAGAGTACCTACTATTGGACGGTAAGCGTTCGATTGGCGAGATTATTCAATAATTGGTGTGGTGGTCACTACTCAATGCACATTTGCGTACTTATTTGCCCACGCTTCAATTAAGTAGAAATACTCTTATGCATCAAGAGGTGGCTGCTGCCACCTCTTGATGTTGACTGCATTTTATTTCACAGATCAAGTGTTAGTGCCGAGAGCTTGAGCTGGCGAACACGATGATGCGCTTCGCATTGCTAAACTCACGCTAATGAATACGGCTGTATTGACTACTAAGCCGCAGAAGCCAGCATGCCAGCCGAATGGGGTGCTAACACCAAATTGAAATAATAGGGTCAGTGCAGCACCTATTGCCAAGCCAGCGAAAGCGCCAGCACGGGAAGCGCGGCGCCAGAACAATGCGCCCAGTAGCATGGGTAGTAACTGCACCACGATGCCATAGGCGCCGAGCAGTAGGTCAACCAATGAGCCGGGATTGACAAGGGCAAGTAGGTAAGCCGCAAGTGAGATTAGCACCACGCCGTAGCGAGTCAATTTGAGCGCCTTATTGTCTGGCATGTTGCGAAGTGCTGGTAAGTGCTGGCCCACGTCGCGTACCAGAATAGTAGCGGAGGTATGAGCTAGGTTTGCAGCAGTAGACATGGCAGCGGCCAGGGCGCCGGAGAGAGCTACGCCTATCAGCCAAGCCGGGAAGTCAGCTAGCTCAACTACCAGCGTTAGCAATACTCGATCGGCGGAGTCAAGCGGGCTATCCTCCAACAGTAGAACCCCAGCAAAACCAATAATTAGTAATGGTATCAACAGATAGCTGTAAAGAGGGTAGAGCACGAATACCCGCTTGAGGGTTCGCTCACTGCGAGCACTATAGAATTTCATGAAAATGTGCGGCCACATTACGCAGCCTAGAGCACTTACCAGAATAGCCGTAGAGAAAGCGCCCCAGCCCATGCCGCCTGCGCCGGGCATGGTTAGGTATTCAGGGGCTTCTCGCTGTAGTTCGCGGAACATCTCGCCGACCCCACCAAAGAATTGGTCAGCCGTCGCCAAGCCCAGAAACCACGCCACGCCCACCATCATCACGCCCTGAAGTAGGTTGGTCCAACCGATACCTTGCAAGCCGCTTGCATAGACATAGGCAGCTACCACGCCACAGGCGAGTAAACTGCCGAGCCAGAAGGGAATGGTGCCAGAGGTAGCAGCCTCGAAGAGAAGTCCTGCACCGGCGATCTGAATGGTCAAATAGGGAATCATTGCTAGCACGCTAACCACGCCGATAAATAGGCCTAGCAAGTTGCCGCGGGTTGGGTAACAGGCAGAGAGGAACTCCGCTTGAGTCAGGAAACCATGGAGGCGGCCGAGTCGCGAAATGTAGGGGGCGATCAACCACCACACGATTACGGCCAGTGCCAGGTAGGCGATAATATAGAGTGCTGGAGCTCCTTTGCTGTAGGCCCAGCCAGGTGCACCCAAGAAGGCGAAAGCAGAGAATATCTCCGCTCCGAGAATAAAGAACAGCACCAGTAAACCCATGTGTCGTCCACCGGCCACATACCCTTCCAGAGAGGAGTTTTGATTGTGGCGTGCGCTTAGCCCCACTGTTAGCACAATCAGTAGGTAGGCCAGGGTAATGGTGGTGATCAGCAGTGAATCACTCATCGTCCACCTCCTGCGCGGCATCACTACGATAGGCAATGACCAGTCCCACGAACAGGGCAAACACCCAGGCTACATACCAGAACAGGAAAAAGGGCAAACCGATTATCATCGGTTCAATACGATTCGCTACCAGTGCACCGGGCCAGATCATGGCCAGGGCACAGACAGTAAAGTAAATCAGCATTCCCCTAGAAGGGAGCGAGGGCTGAGTTTTCATGTGCATACCTCGTTTTTATGAAGTTGTATGGTTGTTTCGTTATGCTTTTGTAGAGTTATAAGTAGTTGCGTTAGCCTTAGTCAGTTCGCAACGAGCGCGTTAAGGCCTATCGCTAAAAGCAACCGGCAGCCGGTGGGAATAATGTCGTCATTAAAGTCATAACGAGCGTTATGAAGTGGCGGTGTAGTGTCGCTCTTCGCTGTGCCGAGAAAGAAGTAAGCCCCAGGGCAGCGTTGCAACATGAAGGAAAAATCCTCACCGCCGAGGCTGGGAGCAACGTCGCGTATTAGGGCCGACTCGCTGAGTGTTTGCACAATGCAGGCTTCCACATGACGGGTTTCTGCCTCGGTATTGATCGTCGCCGGAAATATGCGCTGGTAATCGACGTCAATGTCACCGCCATGGGCGATTGCTACCCCTTCACAAACACGGCGAACCATATGCTCCATGCGATCCTGAGTATCAACATCAAGGCTTCTCGCTGTACCGCTGATGTGCACCTCATCAGGAATGATGGCGAAGCCGTCCAGGTCGCCACCCTGCAAACCGCATAGACTCAAGGCGGCGGGCGAGAGTGGATTAATATCACGTGCGACCACGGAGTGCAGGCTTTGAATAAGGGCGCCCGCCATACGAACAGGATCCGTCGATAGATGAGGGTTGACGCCGCCATGGCCTCCTTTGCCGCGTACACGGATATCTAGACGGTCGGTGGCCGCCATGATCGCGCCGGGTCGAATAGCCACTTGGCCTGCAGGTAGCGAAGGCCAGTTATGTAGGGCATAAATCGCCTGCATAGGAAAGCGCTCAAATAGGCCCTCTTCAACCATTGCTCGGCCGCCACCCAGGCCCTCTTCGGCTGGCTGGAAGACGAGATGAAGAGTACCCGCGAAGTCACGATGTTCAGCTAGGTAGCGAGCTACACCGAGCAGTAGAGTGGTGTGGCCGTCATGACCACAAGCATGCATCCGGCCGGGCACTGCTGAGGTATAGCTGTGTTCGTTTAGCTCCTGGATAGGCAGTGCGTCCATATCAGCACGAAGACCAATATGTCGTCCGTTGTCAGGTCGTTTTCCCGTCACGGTCGCAACGATGCCGGTCTTACCGATGCCGGCTTCAAAGGGCAAGCCGAGACGTTCTAGTTCTGTCGCGATGAGCTTGGCCGTTTCGTGTTCCTGAAACCCCAGCTCCGGGTTGCGATGTAACTCGTGTCTTATCTGGATCAGTTCAGCGTGATGGCGCTCGAAGAAGTTTGGATCAATGAGTTCTGTCATAGTCAATTCGCATGGTTGAAGATGGCCTTTTTCATCTTGGTTGTTTCGGTGATATAGAGAAAATAGTTTTTTTATTAGCTTTCCATACTAATATTGGATGGATTGCGGTAGATGTTATGGCTAGGGGCACCAGATGGATTTCAAGCGTTTAAAATATTTCCAAGTGGTTGTGGAGGAAGGCGCCATATCATCGGCGGCCCGTCGGGTACCTCTTGCTCAGCCGGCACTGTCGCGTCAATTGCAGTTGCTTGAAGACGAGGTTGGTACGACGTTGCTGATCCGTTCGCGGCACGGCATTCGGCTGACTGCCGCTGGTGAAGCGTTCTATCGTGATACCCGGCGCTTGCTGGGCGAGTTTGAGCAGGCTAAGCGTAATGCACGACGCATAGCAGATGGTCAGTTCGGTCAACTGCGACTGGGAGTAACCGTCATGCATTTATGGGTGCCGCAGATCATCGGTTTGCTCAATCGCTTTCGTGAGCGTTATCCAGAGGTCACACTGAAGGTAGAATCATTGCTTTCCGGGCCTCAGGTTGAAGCCATTCGGCGTGGCCGGCTCGATGCAGGCATGTTGTTCTTTCCGCCAGAGGACGATAGTAGCCTGTGTTGTCATTGCCTTTATGAAGATCATCTTGTACTGGTCACCAGTGCGACCTCACACCTAGCGCATCACCCTCCAAAGTTTCTTGCTGATCTTAACGACGAGAATTTTATTTGGTTTGACCGCAGTGCTACCCCGGTCTATCACGACAAGCTAATTCATGCCTTTCAGCGAGAGGGCTTCACGCCACATGTGGTGCAAGAGGGAACCGACAATGCGACGATGCTATGCTTGGTGGCTGCCGGTATGGGCTGCAGTATCCTACCGGCAATGACCATGGCTGGAGCGCCAGAAGGCGTAGTGAGCCATCGCTTAGAAGACCTCAATCTGACTTTGCCTCTGATGCTGGTTTGGCGGCGAGATTCGGGGCTGTCAGCAGTACGCCGCCTAATCGAAATTGCAGAAACTGAATCCTTAGCGACGCATGAAATGAAGGAATGAGGTTTTATCCTTCAAAGGCGGCTTTGGCAGCAGCCGGGCGAAAGTCGTCCAGGTTTTTCGCCCCACGTTTGGCGTACTGAGTTAAAGCTGCATTAGCCGCGCCATTGGCTGGGTGCAACGATAGACGATAGTTCACTCACGCATTCACCCCCTTCATGCCCTCCGGTGTATAGCGCTCGCCGATAACCGGAAGGCGAGCAGTGGCCGCCTCAAGCTGTTGCTGCTCATCGGTGGTCAGGGAGATGGACGCCGCTGCCGCATTCTCTTCAAGGTAGCGTAACCGCTTGGTGCCCGGGATCGGTACGATGTTGTCGCCTTTGGATAGCAGCCAGGCCAGAGAGAGCTGCGCAGGGGTACAGCCTTTGAGTGCTGCCATGTCGCCAATCACCTCCGCGATTCGGCGGTTAGTATCCATGGCCTGTTCAGAGAAGCGCGGCAGGTTAGAACGAAAATCGCCTTCGCCGAAATCAGCGTTCTCTTGAAACCTGCCCGTTAAAAACCCTCGGCCGAGAGGAGAGTAGGGCACGAAGCCGATGCCAAGTTCCTTGCAGGTGGGCAGCACCGCTTGCTCCACGTCCCGTGTCCAGAGCGAGTATTCGGTTTGAACCGCCGTCACCGGGTGCACGGCGTGTGCGCGGCGCAGGGTCTCGTCGCTAACCTCGCAGAGGCCAATGTGGGCAATTTTTCCCTCTTTAACCAGTTGTGCCAAGCCCTCCATGGTCTCTTCGATAGGGGTTTCCGGGTTAACGCGGTGAACGTAGTAGAGATCGATCTGTTCGATGCCCAGCCGCTTTAGCGACGCCTCGCAAGCTTGGCGGGCATAATGGGCGCTGCTATCCAGGCTACGCTGATACTCACCAGGGTTGCGAACAATGCCGAATTTGGTGGCGATACGTACGTTTGGCTTATGGCTGGCAAGAAAACGGCCAATCAGCTCCTCGTTATGGTGTGGCCCGTACATATCCGCCGTGTCAAAAAAGTCGATTCCCAGCTCCACCGCCTGAGCCAACACCCGAAGCGACTCGCTATCGTCTCGGGGGCCGTAGAACTCGCTCATTCCCATGCAGCCTAAGCCAATGGCAGAGAGGGTCAGGTCGGTGCCGAGTGTACGTTTTTGCATGCTATATCTCCTGTAATGACTTACGAAACTATTGCCCATCAAGAGAGCGTGAGCCGTTATCGAGCTCTTGTTGAAACGCGCAATAACAGCGTGGCACTATCCAATAATGAAAAAAATGAACGAGTTCGGTAAGCCGTTTTCCAGTTTTGAAAACCAGATGCCCCGCGGGTGGGTCTGGGATGACACGCGCTCTTTTCTGGCGGTGGCCCGCCATGGCACTTTGAGCGGTGCGGCAGCGGAACTCCAACTGGGTATCGCGACGCTCTCCCGGCGTATCGAGCGGTTGGAAAAAGCCTTAAAGCTGCCGTTGTTTGTTCGTCAGCAGTCGGGCTATCAGCTTACCGAGGAAGGGGCCGGGCTAATCGAAAAAGCCGAAGCGCTGGAAGCTGCCGCAGCGGCCTTTTCCAGCGGGGGCGCACTCGCTACGCAGCTGAGCGGCAGGGTGCGCTTGGCCACCGCTGAAAACCTGGCTACGTCGTTGATTCTGCCCGCATTGCCAAAATTTTATGCTCAGTACCCAGGCATCCGGCTTGAGCTGGTGACCGATATCTCTGCCGTTAATCTGCACCGCCGCGACGCCGATTTGGCGCTTAGAATGGTCAAGCCCGAGCGGGGTAATGTCACCCTTCGCCGACTCGGCTCGCTGGGGTTTGGGCTTTATGCTAGCCCCAGTTATGTGGCCCAGCGTGAGGTTCACCATGACGCGGGCGATTACGACAGCGATGCCTTTATTACCTGGGGCGAAACGCATGCGCACTTGCCTGCCGCTCAGTGGGTTGAGCGCGTTCTGCAGGGGCAGGAACCTGCGCTAACTACCACCTCGCTGGCGACCCAGCTAGCGGCGGCGAAAGCGGGGCTGGGGATAGCGGTGTTGCCGCATTTTCTGGCGTTGGAGGCTGGACTGGTGTGTGTCGCTGCGGATATTGGCGTGGATCAGCCCATCTATCTCGTTATTCAGACGGATCTCACCCAATCAGGCCGTACCCGGGCCGTGGCGGACTTTCTGACTGAGCTGGTGGCCAGTAACCGCAAGCGTTTGAGTGGGTGATATAGTCACTAAGTCTTCACTTTTTATCCGACAGGCCATCCATGACACCCACTGATATTGGCAGCGCCTACGATCAGATCACCCACCTCTGGGAAAGCGAAAAATTCAATCTCGCTAACGGGATAGAGGCGCACAAAAGGGCGCTTTCGTTTGTGAAGGGCCGAGGAAAGGCACTCGATATCGGTTGTGGGTGTACCGGCCGCTTTATCGACTTCTTGCAACAAGAAGGCTTTACGCCTGAAGGCGTGGAGATTTCCGATGAAATGCTGCACCTCGCTAAGCAGAAGCACCCTGACGTGACCTTTCACCACCAGGATATTTGCCAGTGGCAGCCGCTGGAAAAATACGACTTTATCACCGCCTGGGACAGCATTTGGCATATTCCGCTAGTGCAGCAGGAAAGTGTGATGACCAAACTTATCGGAAGCCTGAATAAGGGTGGGGTACTGATCTTCTCTTTCGGCGGTACCGACGAACCTGGTGAGCATACCGATAGTTTTATGGGGCCCGAGGTCTACTACTCTACGCTTGGCACAAACGGCTTCGTATCCTTATTGATGAAGTTAGGCGCGGTGTGCAGACATCTGGAGTACGATCAGCACCCGGAGTTGCATACTTATTTGATAGTGCAGAAAAGGTAGCGTCGTGCTTTTCATCAATTAACTATTATCAGGACTGATCGTAATGTCCGCCGATGGCAAAAATATAAATAGCTTTGTCATCGAACCGGTAGATCAGCCGATCTCTTTGTGAAATGCGCCTTGACCACAAGCCAGAAAGATTGTGTCTGAGTGGCTCGGGTTTTCCGATACCAGCCGTTGGATCGTCAGAGCGGAGCATTTCTTTTAAGAGTTTGCAGAGCGCTTTATGCAGCTTCTTATCTGTTTCACGCATTTTTTCATAGGCTTCCCACGTACGGCCCTCAAATACCAGTGATCTCATTCATCTGCTCATTATCAGGTTGGTATCCTTGACCACGACTATGGGTATCTAGAGAAGCCGCAATTTGTTGCATGAGGTCTCGGTTCTGAAGCACATGCAGCGTTTCTTGCTCTCTTTCCCAGTCCTCAGCGCTAATCACCACAAACGCCTCTCCGGCACGACGGGTTACTTTTAAGGGTTCGTGCCGGCTAATCACTTGTTCTACTACGCTTTTCAGGTTGTCTCTGAATTTGTTAACACTGATAATATCCATAACGCCACCATAATGTACGGAAATTCCGTACAACTATATCTCACTAGCTCCGACAAGGCCAAGCGCAGCGATAGCTTTATCGCTGCGCTTGGCCTAGATTTCCTGAATTCACAGTTGCACGTGCTGGTAATATTGTGCAGCTAATAATACTTTGTTTGCATGATGTTGCTGTCTAAAAATCTGCTAATGGTCGATGTGAATGGTCAGTCCCTCTTTCCCCATAGCAATATGGTCAGCGAGTATATTTTGCTGATACTCCCCACCATTTTGCCGCCGGAATGGAATAGGGGATTCATTAAAAAGATTTTCGAGGCGTAGACGCCAAGCGGCTAGCTCCTTCGCTACGCTGACTTTCGAAAGTTTGCCGGTGCCATACACGGCATGGGTTGGCAGTACATCCATACCTGGGAAAAACAGGGCGCCGTGGGTGATGGGGAATAGCAATTCCTCCAAGGGGCCATTAATACCTCGGGGTGAATAGTCCTCCGCTGGGCCACCCACCATTACCGACAGTAATGCCCGTTTGCCTTTGAGAATACCGTCTCCATAGCGATAACGATTGCCTTCATCTTTGTATCCGTAAGCAAATCCATAGGCGTACACCCGGTCTATCCAGCCTTTGAGAATGGCGGGCATACCAAACCACCACAAGGGAAAGTGGAATATGACGGCGTCGGCGGCAAGCAGCTTGTCCTGCTCTGCGGCGACATCCTGCGTCTGCTGGTGAGTGGCATAGGCGTGCTGCGACTCTTGAATAAAGCCTAGCCGATCATTGTTTATACGGTTGGGGAAATCGTGCTCATCAAACGTCGCTTTCCAACCCATGCCATATAGGTCTGACTGCAGCACGGTGTGGCCTTGTTGCTCCAGTATTTGTACCGTTTCAGTTACGAACCGGCGGGTCAATGATGTGGGCTCTGGGTGCGCATACACAATCAATATGGTCTTGGACACTCTAATGCTCCTACAGGCGAATTTACTTGGTGGATACGCTAGAGATTGTGGGCAAGAATAAGCTATCAATGAAATCAATAGTTTTATGATCTACTATATAAAATATGGATACTAAAAGGCTGGATCTTAATTTGTTGGCGACCTTAGAGGCTTTGCTTGAAGAGCAAAATGTCACGAGAGCCGCCGCACGCCTGCATCTTAGTCAGCCTGCCGTCAGCGCTCAGCTGAGCCGCCTTAGGGATATGTTCAACGACCCGCTGCTCATTCCGGCTCACCGCGGGATGATGCCTACCACCAAAGCGTTGGAGTTACTTACCCCACTACGTATTGCACTGGATCAGGTGCGAGAGACGCTGATAACGCACCAGCACTTTGAACCTGCCCAAGCGTCGCTGACCATTACGATTGCATGCACCGATTACCTTCAAGCGGTCATTGGTTTGGCGGTCATGAACGAATTAAGGCGTCAAGCACCTGGCATTAGAATCGCCATACGTAGTCTGGAGCCACCCAGGCTGGAAGCTCAAATGGCACGGGGTGAAGTGGATCTTGCACTCATGACACCCGAAGAGGCGCCCAAGGTTTTACGAATCAGGCCGCTGTATGATGAGAACTATGTGCTGGTTGGGTGCTGGAATCACTCACAGCTAAGTGAAGAAATGACGATTGAAGAGTATGTCCAGCTCGAGCATGTAATCGTTTCGCTCAGCGGAGGCGATTTTTCCACTCAGGTGGATCAGGTCTTACAAACATTGGGCTATAGACGCAATGTTGTTCTGTCGACATCTTCATTCCTGTTCGTCCTTGAGATTGTTGCTCACTCACGTTTTGTAGCACTGGTGCCGCGGCGTTTAGTTGCCCAGCGTTCCGACCTTAAAGTTGTTGAATCCCCCATTAAATCACTGGGATTCAAAGTCGGTATGGTGTGGCATGAGCGCAATCATGGTCACAGCGCACATCGTTGGGTGCGTGAGCAAATATCACGTATCCTTTGCGCGAAATAAACGTTGATCAAGCCGTCATATTAGCAGCGTCCAGCCCCAACTCCCGCTTAAGCCACTCTGCCAGTGGCTCGCTTCGGCGGCTATCGGCTTGGCTGGGCAACCACAGGCAGAGACGGGCGGGGGTTTCGATACTTCCCCAGGGCGCAATCAGCCGCCCGCTCTTAAGGTCGTCCTCCACCAATAGCCTCGGCGCGATGGCGATACCCAGGCCCGCCACTGCCGCTTCCATCAAGTAGTAAAGGTGATCGAACCTCTGACCTCTGCTTAGCGCCGCCTCAAGCTCTGTCAGTTCCAGCCCTTTGGCAGTGGCCCACTGCGGCCACGCCTGGGGGCGGGAAGATGTATACAAGAGCTTATTGGCAAGTAGAGATCCAGGCTTTGTTGCATCGCACTGGGCCGCCAGCTGCGGGCTTGCCACCGCACATATCTGCTCTTCCATCAGCTCGAATACCTCAACACCTGTGGGCCAGGGCGGCTCGGCAAATGCCAGGGTGGCGCTGGCATCCGTTTGTGTACCCGGCTGCTCGCTTTCACTCACCACCACCTGCAATTTCAGCTGGGGCAGCTCGTGGTGCAGACGATCCAGGCGGGGAATCAGCCAGCGGGCCAAAAGGCTGCCAGGGCAGGCCAGGGTGAAAGGAGCCTCTTCAACATCACGCTTGAGCGCTGCGCAACTATCCTTCAAGCGTGAAAACGCTTCACCAACACCACTCTGCAGTCGCTCCCCGTGCGAGGTCAGTACAATACCTCGGCCCGCTTTGGCAAAAAGTGCTACTCCAAAATGGTCATCCAGGCTCTTTAGCTGGCGGCTGACAGCACCGTGAGTCACGCTTAGCTCATCGGCAGCGGCGGTCACGCTACCCAAACGGGCAGTGGCTTCAAAGGCGCGCAGAGCGCTAAGCGGCGGCATGCTGTGTTGCATGAGACATCCTGCTGATAGTTGACTTAAGCTCACATGTTGCTGACATCTTATCGATTTTTATCCCCACCTGCTTGCGCTATTTTCACTGCATTGTTTTCACTGCAATGTTCGATAACGCACTCAGAGGTCGCGATGAATCAACCTGTAGACGTATCCCAGAGCCTGCCCGATGCCAACGGTTTGTTTGGCAACTTTGGCGGCCGCTTTGTCGCCGAAACCCTGATGCCGCTGATTCTTGAGCTGCAAGACGAATACACCACCGCCAAAAACGATCCCGAGTTCCAACGCCAGCTGGCCTATTTCCAGGGCGACTATGTCGGGCGGCCAAGCCCGCTCTACTTCGCTGAACGGCTGACCGAGCACTTTGGCGGGGCGAGCATTTATCTCAAACGCGAAGAGCTGAATCACACCGGCGCGCACAAGATTAACAACTGCATCGGTCAGGTGTTGTTGGCTAAGCAGATGGGCAAAAATCGCATCATCGCGGAAACCGGTGCAGGCATGCACGGCGTTGCCACCGCTACCGTTGCGGCGCGCTTTGGTTTGCCCTGTGTCATCTATATGGGCGCAACCGACATCGAACGCCAGCAGCCCAATGTATTCCGCATGAAGCTGCTGGGCGCGGAAGTGATCCCCGTTACCTCGGGCACCGGTACGCTAAAAGACGCCATGAACGAAGCGCTGCGTGACTGGGTAACGAACGTCGATGACACTTTCTACATCATTGGCACCGTAGCTGGGCCACACCCGTACCCCGCGATGGTGCGTGATTTTCAGGCGGTAATCGGACACGAAGCCCGCACGCAAATGCTGGAAAAGAAAGGCCGCCTGCCGGATTCGCTAGTGGCCTGCATTGGCGGCGGTTCAAACGCCATGGGGCTGTTTCACCCGTTCCTCGACGACCCAGACGTGAAGATGATTGGCGTGGAAGCGGGTGGCAAGGGCGTTAAAAGCGGCCTACATGCGGCCAGCCTGAACGGCGGCACCCCCGGCGTGCTGCACGGCAACCGCACTTACTTGCTGCAAAACGAAGATGGCCAGATTATCGACGCTCACTCGATTTCCGCCGGGCTGGATTACCCCGGTATCGGGCCGGAGCACGCATGGTTGCACGAGCAGGGGCGGGTCGAGTACGTCTCTGCCACGGACGACGAAGCGTTGGAAGCCTTCCAGGTCTGCTGCCGCCAGGAGGGCATTATTCCCGCCTTGGAGACCGCCCATGCCCTGGCCGAAGTGGCCAAGCGAGCGCCCACGCTTCCCCGCGAGCACCTGATGGTGGTCAACCTCAGTGGCCGCGGCGACAAGGACATGATGAGCGTCGCCCATCATTTGGGTGAACAACTCGACGAGGCCTTCTAATGAGCACAATCCAGGACAACGCCATGAACGATACCGTGACTCAATCCATGACCCACACGTCTCGTCTTGACCAGTGCTTTGCCACACTCAAGCAGCAAAACCGCCCGGCGCTGGTCAGCTACCTAACCGCTGGCGACCCGGATGCCGACACCTCCCGCCGCCTGTTGCACGGGCTGCCAAAAGCGGGGGTGGATATCATCGAACTCGGCATGCCGTTCAGCGACCCCATGGCCGATGGCCCCGCCATCCAGAAAGCCGCGCTGCGTGCCTTGAATAATGGGCAGACCCAAGCCAAAACGCTGGAAATGGTGCGTCGCTTCCGTGAAGAAGACAGCACCACGCCCATTGTGCTGATGGGCTACTACAACCCCATTTACTGCTACGGCGTCGAGCGCTTCTTGACCGATGCCGCCAAGGCCGGAGTAGACGGCCTAATCGTGGTAGACCTGCCGCCCGAGCACGACGAAGAGCTCTGCCAGCCAGCGGCGCAACACGGCATTGATTTTATTCGCCTGGCCACGCCGACCACCGATGCCAAACGCCTGCCCAAGGTGCTGGCGAACGCCTCCGGGTTTATCTACTACGTTTCCGTTGCCGGTGTCACTGGTGGAGGTGCACCCACGCCAGAACGGTTGGAAGGCGCAGTAGCCGGGCTTCGTGAACATACGGAGCTGCCCATCGCCGTTGGTTTTGGCATCCGTACCGCCGAACAAGCCGCCACCATTGGCCGCTTCAGCGATGCAGTCGTCGTGGGCTCAGCACTGGTTGACTGTATCGAAAATGCCACCACACCTGATGAGGCTGTTGAGCGTGTGCATGGTCTGGTAAGTGAACTGGCGGAAAGCGTCAGGGCGTGCCGGGAGGTAAGTGAGCCGCAAGTTTGCTGATAAAGGCACATTCAAAAAGGACAAGACGTTAAGAGAGCAGGCCAGTCGAGCCTGCTCTTTATTACCCAATCAACAAACTACCAACCCAACTCATACCCTTTAATGGGCGTTCCCGCGACGAGCGCCTGAATGTGCACTGATCCCAGAATATGGTTCATGCCCGAGATTGCCCGGCATTACTAAACAGTGATTGGGGCAGGCCCTGGCATGGCAACTTACAGATAAGCTCATTTTTGGGTGCGTCCCAACATCCTAAGTAGTTCTCCGAACAATTCAAACAAAGTCCGCGAGACCAAAGTCGCATAGCTATTATTTACACGTGTATATATTTTTCTATTCACGAGAAGCATTTTCAGTGCTTTATTTACCAAACTATGCCTCGTCTCCCTTGTGTCTCGACAGTCATACCCAGGAGAAACCTCCATGAACATTATCCGTAATACACTTTCAACCGTCGGCGTCACTGCTTTGGCGCTAATGACTTCAAGCAGTTGGGCCGGGGGAATCGGTGCATCACTGCTGACACAACAGCATCCGTTCTATATTCAGTTGGCGGAGGCAATGCAGGAAGAAGCAACAGATAATGATGTGCTCCTAGAAGTCTCCATCGCTAACCAGGATTTGAGCAAGCAACTCGCTGATGTCGAGGACTTCATAGTCAAGGATATTGAAGTCCTGATCATCTCTCCAGTGGACAGCCAAGGTGTCCTTCCGGCGATCATGAAGGCTCAAGAGGCCGGAATTGATGTTGTCACGGTGGATATTCCCGCTAGTGGCGTAGACGTCACTTCCTATATTGGCACCGACAACTTTGCCGGTGGTCAGCGAGCTGCCGAATTAATGGGTGAGGAACTCGGTGGAAGCGGGCAGGTAGCGATTATCGACTACCCCACAGTACAGTCCGTTGTCGCTCGCATCGACGGCTTTAAGGACGGATTGGAAGCTTATCCCAACATTGAGATCGTCGCGCAGCAGACTGGTATCACACGTGCTGAGGCACTCGCCGCTACCCAAAACATGCTTCAAGCCAATCCTGAAATCAATGGAATCTTCGGCTTTGGCGATGATGCCGCCTTGGCCGCCAGCGTTGCTGTGCAAGCTGCAGGGCTGCAAGAACAAGTCAAGGTGATCGGTTTCGATGGCATGCAAGAGGCGCGCGATGCGGTCGACAGCAATCCAGTAATGGTCGGGGTAATTCAACAGTACCCAGAGGAAATCGGCCGTCTTGCGGTACAGACAGCGATCAAGGTTATCGACGGTCAAGAGGTGCCAGCAGAGCAGCCCATCGTGCCTGGTGTATACACCGCCAAGTGATATCGGCTTGTGCCGCGACACTGGTAGCGCTAGCCGCCGCTTTTCCTACCGATCTCGAAGGTGTGCCATGACTGAATCCCAACAACCTCCGGTACTCAGCTTGAGCAACGTCGCCAAGCATTTCGGCCCCGTTACCGCGTTGAAACGTATGGATCTCAACGTCAAGCGCGGGCGGGTTCACACTTTGCTGGGCGAGAATGGTGCGGGGAAATCTACACTAATGAAGGTTCTCGCTGGTGTTCACGCTCCGAGCGCTGGTGATATCCGGTTGCGTGGCGAACCTTATGCACCGGCCTCGCCACAGGAAGCAGCGCGCAGCGGGCTCGCCATCGTCTTTCAGGAGCTAAGCCTGTGCAATAACCTGAGTGTAGCGGAGAACATCCTTGCCACCCGAGAGCCTTCTAGATTGGGCTGGATATCGGATTCCAAGCTGATAGCCAGGGCTAAAGCTTTGGTCGACGACTTGGGCCTGCCTATCAATGTCCACGCCCGTGTGGGCGATCTCTCCATGGCTCAACGCCAACTTGTGGAAATCGCAAAAGGTCTAAGCCACGACGCAGACGTGGTGATCTTGGATGAGCCGACTTCGTCCTTGAGCGACTCCGAAGCAGAAATTCTGTTCCGTATAATTGGCCACCTCACCAAACGCAACAAGGCGGTGATTTATATATCCCACCGCATGGAAGAAATCATGCGCCTCTCAGATGACATCACCGTCATACGAGACGGTGAGTACGTCGCGACCCTGGAAAAGGATAAGACAACAATCTCCGAACTGATTTCGCTGATGGTCGGCCGCCGCATGAAGGATATGTTTCCCCCCCGCTTGGCCGACCCAGAAGCTGAAGGTCCGGCAATGCTTTCTGCTAAAGGGCTAACGCGTCCCGGTGAATTCTCCGATATATCCTTTGACGTTAGGGCTGGTGAAATCCTTGGTTTCTTCGGGCTGATCGGCTCTGGACGCTCCGAGCTCATGAACGTCCTGTTCGGTATTCGTAGAGCAGCCGGGCAGCTTTTCCTTGCCGGAGAGAGCATTCAGTTGAGTGGCGCCGCCGAGGCAATCGCACGTGGCATAGGGTTTGTCACCGAAAATCGCAAGGAAGAAGGGCTCGTACTCAATCAGACAGTGCGCGCCAACATCACTATGGCGGCTCTATCAAACATCTCTACAGGTGGCGTGCTACAGGCCGGTGTGGAACAGCGTTTGGCCACACAAGAAGTCCAGCGCTTGGGCATACGCACCCACTCTATCGATACGGTGGTCGGTACTCTCTCTGGTGGTAACCAGCAAAAGGTCGTTTTGGCCAAATGGCTGGTGACGCGTCCTCGGGTGTTGATCCTTGATGAACCGACGCGCGGGGTGGATGTCGGTGCCAAGTTCGAAATCTATCGTCTGATTCGCCAGCTCACTGCTGAGGGGACGGCCATCGTGATGGTGTCTTCGGAATTGCCGGAAGTACTGGGCATGGCTGATCGTGTCGCGATCATATCCGAAGGGCGCATGGCCGCCATCATACCTGCTTCCGAAGCTTCTCCCGAACGAGTCATGGCCCACGCCACAGGACAATACCAATGATTCAACTAATCAAGTTATCTCTGGCCAACCATGAGCGCATGAAGTCTAAAATGCGGCAATACGGCGGCATATTCCTATCGCTCGTTGCGATGTGCATATTTTTTTCGCTAGCCAATGAGCGTTTTCTGTCGCTTGCCAACCTCATGAACATTCTCCAGCAGGTCGCCGTCATTGCGGTTCTCGCATTCGGTATGACTTGGGTCATTCTATTGGGCGATATCGACCTATCGGTGGGCTCCATGTTAGCAGTCGCTGGCATGGTAGGTGCCCAGATTATTGCGCTCGACTGGGGCTTCATACCTGCCGTGACCATCACACTGCTGGCCGGTGCAATGATGGGCCTGATCAATGGTGTGCTGACGGCGAAACTACTGTTGCCCGCATTCATCGCGACCGTTGCGACCATGAGTATTTACCGTGGCTTAGTGAGCCTGCCAACCAACGGTGCTCCAGCTATGCTGACTGATCCAACCTGGACGGCCATTGGCACCGGCAGTTTCGTTGGTGTACCGATCATCATCTGGATCGTGCTGGTGCTATTTCTCGTCAACCACTTATTATTGGCCCATACGACTTTCGGTCGGCGAACCTACCTCACCGGTGGCAACCGGGAAGCGGCCATTTACTCAGGTATCAAGGTCGACCGGCTCAAGATCACTATCTTTACAATCTCGGGGTTTATGGCCGCTGTGGCGGGCATCATGATGTCCTCCCGCCTGTACTCCGCTCAGACCAATGCCGGCATAAGCTACGAACTGGACGCCATCGCCGCCGTCGTGCTGGGGGGCACGAGTCTGGCTGGTGGCGTCGGCACCATGGTCGGCACCTTGTTAGGTGCTTTAATTATGGGCGCACTCAACAATGGCATGAACATGCTCTCGGTACCTTATTTCTACCAGCTCATCGTCAAGGGACTAGTGATCATAGTGGCCGTCTGGCTTGACGTCCGTACCAAGCGTCAGAAGGGATAAGTTATGACTAAGAAGATCCTCGCCATCGGCGAGATTCTGGTGGAGTTCGTGGCAACTACCACGGGCGAAGGGTTTTATGAAGCGCAGTCGTTGACGGGTCCTTATCCTTCTGGCGCACCGGCCATTTTTATCGATCAGGTCGGGCGGATGGGGCAGCCCTGTGCCATCCTTGGGCGTGTTGGTGACGACGACTTCGGTCATCTGAATATCGACCGCCTTCGCACGGACGGCGTCGATATTACTGGCATTGAGGTCGCTGTCGGCGAAGTCACCGGATGTGCCTTTGTACGCTATCGCCCCGACGGCACTCGGCGCTTTGTCTATACCCTGCCGCAAAGCGCCGCTGCTCGTATCTCCACCACGGCTGCTGGCGAAGCGCTGATCAACAGTTGTGATCATCTGCACATTATGGGCACCGCGCTCGCCATTCCCGAAATAGCCAGCATGGCAAGATCAGCAGTACGGCGTATTAAGGAACGAGGAGGCACCTTGAGTTTCGATCCCAATCTTCGTGCGGAGATGCTCGAAACGCCCGGCCTGCGTGACGAACTGTCCTATATGATGACCCAGACCGACCTTTTTCTTCCCTCTGGAGAGGAAATTTTTATGTTTTCACAGGCCAAGACTGAGCAAGGTGCCGTGGATGATCTACTCAATCAAGGGGTCGGTGAAATTGTGATCAAGCGAGGCAACCAAGGGGCCAGCTACTACACAAAAGGCAAGCGCACGGATGTGGCATCACTGCAGGTAGAAGAGGTTGACCCAACCGGTGCTGGCGACTGCTTCGGTGGCACGTTCGTTGCTTTGTGGCTCAATGGTGCGTCTCCCAATATTGCCCTGCGCTACGCTAATGCCGCCGGCGCCTATGCCGTAACTCGCCTTGGCCCGATGGAGGGTGCAGCTACAAAAAAACAGCTCGATACATTGCTACATTCACAGGAGAGCAAGGCATGAATGTCCCTTCGATTCGTTATATCGCTGACTGGCAAAAGCAAGCGGGTCCTGCCGGGATTCCTTCGGTATGCTCAGCCCACCCCTTGGTGCTTGAAGCAGCCATGAAAGCCATACTGCCAACTGATTTGCCGCTACTGATAGAGGCCACATGTAATCAGGTGAACCAGGACGGCGGCTATACTGGCATGACACCTAACGATTTCCGTACCATGGTGGAAAACATTGCTAGTAAAGCGAGCTTCCCCCTCAATAGACTTATCCTCGGTGGTGACCATTTGGGGCCAAATCCCTGGAAAACGCTCGACGCTGAAGTCGCGATGGACAAAGCCGAAACGATGATTCGAGCCTACGCCGCTGCTGGTTTCACTAAGCTTCACCTAGACTGCTCTATGGGTTGTGCTGGAGAGCCTATTGCCTTAAATGATGCCAAGACTGCCGAACGTGCGGCACGCCTGGCCGGAGCGGCAGAGCAGGCAGCCATAGGGCAGAGCCAGGCTCCGGTTTATGTCATTGGTACCGAGGTCCCCGTCCCGGGCGGTGCCCTGGATGCCATCGAAGGTTTGGAAGTCACCAGCTCCTATGCCATCCGTGAAACTGTTAAGATACATCAATATGCCTTCCAGCAGGCAGGCCTGACGGAAGCCTTCAGCAGGGTCATCGCAGCCGTGGTACAGCCGGGCGTCGAATTCGGCAACCACAATGTGGTTATCTATGATCCGGTTAAGGCCAGTGAACTGAGCAGGACCCTCAGTGAGTTGCCTGGAATCGTATTTGAGGCCCACTCCACAGATTACCAACCACCTTCGGCACTCAGTAACCTGGTGGCGGATGGCTTCGCTATTCTGAAGGTTGGCCCTGGCTTGACCTTCGCCCTGCGCGAGGCGCTGTATGGCCTCGACATGATCGCCAGCGAACTTTACCCCGATTCATCGCGCCAGAGTCTGCGCGACACTATGGAAGCGGTAATGCAAGCAGACCCCGATAATTGGCAAAAATACTACGAAGGTTCTAACGATGAACAAGCGAGATTGCGCCATTTCTCCTATAGCGATCGCATTCGCTATTATTGGCCTAAGGAGGATGCCAAGGCATCCGTGCATGCCTTGCTCGAACTTCTTAATGAAGTCGATATTCCAGAACCATTGATCAGCCAATACCTTGGAGGACTGCTCAAGAAGGTTCGTAGCACGGAAGTGGCACCGCGCGCCAACGAACTGATATTTGCGGCTATCAAAGACGTCATGCAAGACTACATCTCAGCATGCAAAGGATGACAGAACGTGGATGATCGACACAGTCGACAGGAAAGGCAAGTGACGCAGGATACCTGCATTGCCGGGAATATTCGTACCATGGAAGAATTTTCGATATTTGTCGGTTTGTCTCGCCCTACGGTATCGAAGTATTTCAATGCACCTGATAGCGTACGTAAGTCCACGCGGGATCGTATTGAAGCGGCTATCGAAGCCTCTGGTTTCACGCCCAATCTGTTTGCAACCAATCTCAAGCGCAGCCGTACCCGGGTGCTGGGAGTCATTATCCCTACTGCTACCGACCCTTTTTATATGGAACTGGTACGCCAAGTGGAGGATATCGCCTCTCGAGCAGGTTACGTCGTCTTCATGCTCTCCTCCAACGGTCAGGCTGCTCGTGAAGCCGATGCTATCGCGCGACTGGAATCCATGAACATTGCCGGGGCCATCGTTGTGCCGATAGGCGCCGAAGGGCCAAGTTCCAGGCTCACATCACTGGAGCGGCGCAGTGCAATCGTCTATGTCGATAGCGCGCCCGATACTGATGCACCCTTTGTCGGTACAGACAATGCCCAGAGTATAGGGCTGATCGTAGACTATCTTTGTCGTTCGGGAGAGCCACCTTGGTTTCTAAGGATGCCGGAGATTAACCGCAATGCCGCTTCCCGTCTCGCCGCCTATGAAAACGCCATGGCCAAGGCAAGAGAACAGCCGCGCATCTTGCCGATACCAAATATCTTGACCTGGGATTTCGAGCGCCACGGCCATGAGGTCGCAATTCCCTTTCTGAGTAAAGGTCGCTCCTCGACAACAGTTCTTTGCGCTAACGACCGTATTGCCCTCGGCGTACAGCTGGCTGCGTGGGAAGCGGGTATAACCGTAGGGCGCCGGCCCGGAGCAACGCTGCGTGTCGCTGGTCACGATGATCACCCCTTCGCACGCTACGGTTGTCCCCCATTGACGACAGTCTCCCAAGATGTGACGAGCATTGCTCAGCGTGCTATGCAGCAACTGATGGAGCGCATTGGCGAGTCTCTGTACGAAACGAGCAATGCCAAGTGCTCAAATCTTATGCCAGGGCAATTGGTTCTCCGAGAATCGGCGTGATGCCTCTACTCTATGTAACGAAGCAGAAAGGAAATTCCGAATGTTTAGAATCGGTGAACCGATCTCGCATTGAAATACCCACGCAGCAATTCATGATGCCCCTGCGTATCTTCAATAAAACCTATAAGATTCTGGTGCTTGAGTGAGCAGACCAAAAAACGGCCCACTATTTGAGTGGGCACAGTAGCCAATCATAAAGCGACCTTACCCTGTTAGAGGCCATACTTTTGAAGCTCATGACGATGCCATCAGCTAAACCATGCCGTCATGCTAGGCGCCATGTATTGCCAGCGCGCTAATATCTGAAGCAGGCCATGTGGCCCACGCAACACGACTTGTTGTTTCCAATCACTCGGTTTAAAGAGCTATTAAGAGTGGGAAAAGCTTGGTGCGCCAGTAAAAACTCAGTTTAAAAAGAAGCGTGCAGAAAGGCTCAATAACCCAAAAGTTGCCGCTGATAAATTGAGCGGCTTTGATGCGTGTTACAAAATTAAGCTGCGCAGCGCTGGCTATCGCTTAGTCTATGAAATCGTTGACGAAGAGCTGTTCGTTTATGTCATCGCTATCGGAAAACGCGATAAAGGTAAGGTTTATGCTGTGCTCAAACGTCGTATGTGACCAAGTTTACATTTGACCAAACCTTGCTAGTTAGGCATAGAATCTAAATCTACACTCTTGGCTCCATTACTAGCCCATAGAGGCGATTTTTATGAACCTAACCACTCTGCTGTTGTTTATCCCTGCCTGCTTCGCCCTCAATATGGCGCCGGGGCCTAACAATTTGCTGTCACTGACCAATGCTAAGCGCTATGGCGTTAGGGCAGCTTGTCTTGCAGGTATTGGGCGGCTGGCAGCCTTTGTTGGCATGATTACGCTTGCTGCAACCGGCTTGGCTACGCTGCTTTACACCTCTGAAAAGATTTTCCTAGTCATCAAGGTAGTGGGTGGCCTCTATCTGTTATGGCTGGCGTATCAATTATGGGGTGCCGACAGCACTGAAAGTGTTGACGGAGACACCCAGCCCAAGAGCCTGTTTGAGCTGGCGCGACAAGAGTTTCTGCTTGCCGCCGGTAACCCAAAAGCCATCCTGATTTTTACCGCATTCCTACCGCAGTTTGTGGAGCCCAGCGGCAATGTAGGGCAGCAGTTTATAGTGCTAGGTGCGCTGTTTTTGCTGCTGGAATGGGTAGCGATTGCCGGTTACTCCTATGCAGGCAGCTTTTTAAGCCACTGGTTTTCACGTCCCGCCATGCGTCGTTTATTCAACCGCGCCTGCGCAGGCTTATTGGCCAGCGCAGGAGTAGGGCTGCTATTGGCTAAGAAAGAGTGAAACGTTGTTGCGATTGCTGGATGCTCGTTAAGAACTTTCTTCCTAGCGAGTGATAATTTCTGCGCGAAGTACCTTATCCCCCTGAAGCTCTTACCCATCACTACTTGATGTGCTTTTCCGAGCGCTAGTCGGGTGAATGAATAACCTTTTTTCGCAAACGGCTTGCTTGTCACCGTTTGGTGATATAAAAAGTCACCAGTCGGTGACAACATGATATGTTGGCGACTCATGATGACAGCCTGTCCGTTGGTTAACCCTAAGGGATAGTCCTGTTAAATAGCCCGGAAGATAGTATCTGGGTATCTAGCGAGTTATTGGCGCAAATAGTCTGGAGTAATTCGGAATGGGTGACCGTAAACAGTCCGAACAGCGGTTAATTCGCGCGGTAGGTGACATTGTTGCTAAACAGGGATTTAAAAGGCTGGGGGTCAACGCCGTGGCACGTGCGGCAGGCGTGGACAAAGTGCTCATCTATCGATACTTCGATGGGCTGCCAAATCTACTTAAAGCTTACGGCGAGAGCGGAGATTTTTGGCCGGGGATTGCTGAGGTGCTGGATGATGATCCTGCCGCTATAAGCTCGCTACCCATTCAAGCGCGCTTGGAACGCGTGATCCTGGGATTGCTAAATACACTTCGCGCCAGGCCGCAAACTATCGTGATATTGGCTTGGGAAATGGTGGAAGACAATGCCTTAACCCAGGCGCTGGCCAACACTCGCGAACGCTGGGGGCTAAAGGTGATTGAAGCCATCTTTCCCGATGCAGAAGAGTATTCACAAGATGTATTGGCGCTGGCGAATGTGCTGGTCGCGGGCATTCAGTATCTTATGATCCGTGCCCGTCGCGATGCAGCTTATGGGGGACTATCACTACATACAGAAGAGGGCTGGATGAGAGTTCAACAAAGTGTGTCACTAGCCTGCCGAATCGAAGTTGAACACTCGCTCTCTGCAAGACAGCCAAGCCGATGAAAGCGACGATGGTTGCGGGGTTTGCCCTGATCGGTTTCGTAAGCGTACTGCTCCTATGTATTGGCTTCATCATGGATTTTCGATCCTTCGATCAGACCCAGGGCGGTTACGAATCTCCTTACACTGACTTCACCGGCCAGCCGATACGCTGGCAAGAGCTTGATACCACGACAGTGGGCATGGTTCATCGCGGTTATGTGGTAGACGTTCTGATCAATTGCCGCTCGGGTATGATGACGTTTGATGTGTTTGGCATAGAGACCCCGTGGCGTAGCTTTTCTGAACGTGCCTTAGTGGTGCATAAACCACGGGATGCCTGCGAAGAGCGGGGATTCTCACCCAGGTTTTAAGAGAAAACTCTCAGCAGATGACGAAACTGATTAACTAGGCTTTGTACGAAAAGTCGGCGAGCGAAGGTCAGGCAAGGCAAAAAACGGCGAAAAAGCGGAGTTTACGGGGTGTAAATGAGCATTTTGAGCCGTTTTTTAACGCCGCATGGCCGAGCGCAGTCAGTTTTCGTACAAAGCCTAAGTAGTGAGCTAGAAACAAGTGGCCTATTCAGATGCAGAAAGAGACGCCCTGTTGAGCGTGAAGGGCGTTGGCCCCACCGTCATCAAGCTGGAAAAATAGCCCGCGATCGAAGTCAGCGATTGCTGCCGCCATTGCGAGAGCCCAGCAAGGGCTATAAAAACAGCAACAGTGGGAGGCAGCTTTAGCTCGCGACCTTTCCAGGCCGTTTATGCTACTGCTTGCTAACTACATTTCCAACACAGGTGGCTGGCAAACCTGCGGCAAAAGCGGCGCCTGGAAGGTAGATGGTGAACTCGCGATCACTGCTGACGGCACTGAAGCCTGCATTGTGATTTGCGCTATAAACGGAGGCGCACTCGACGCCTCGCTAGTGACCAATTTACCTATCGAGAACAGCTGCCCAGTGGGCTAGCCCGCCCGCTTTATGATGGGTGTGCGTCAAGCGAATCCTTCGGTGCCTCGCGGCGGTCATTCATTCCGTAGTCCCGGATGACGGAAGCGACGCGGAGCCGGTAGTCGGCAAAGATATCCTGCCGGCCCGCTTTCTGGACGGAACGGTGAGGTTCGAACGTGCGCCACTGCTTCACGGCTTCTTCGTCCCGCCAGAAGGAGAGCGACAGGATCTTTCCAGGATGTGTGAGGCTCTCGAAGCGCTCAATCGAGATAAAACCGTCGACGCCTTCCAGGTGTTGGCTCAGTCCGCTGGCAGCGTCCAGGTAGTCCTGTTTCCGTTCCGAATGCGGTAGCACTTCAAATATCACGGCGATCATAAAACACTCCACGGATAGACAGATTCAACGCCCAGTGTGCCGTCCACCACCTCAACGAAGCTGCGCTCCTCCTTGAGAATAAACTTCTTCTCTTGAGCCATGGTGAAGTTCGCGTGCCCGCCTTCGTCAGACTTCAGCCGGGCACGGTAGGCCTCATAGGCAGCCAGGCTATCGAATGCGATTAGCCCCCAGGCAACATTGTTAGTGCCCTCGTAGGGAAGAAAATAACCGATAAGGTGGCCACCGCACCGGGGTATGATTTGCCCCCAGTTCTCGGCGTACGCCTTGAAAGCGTCGCGTTGGAAAGGATCGATCTCGTAGCGGATAAAGCAGGTAATGCTCATAGGGGTATCTCCTTTGAACGGTAGCTAGGACGATACCGCGTTGTCGGCCCCTTGTGGTTCGACTAGAATCGAACCATGAGTGAAGGCCCTAACATTGTGCGCGTTGCAGCGCTTATCGGCGATAACGCTCGGGCGGAGGTTCTCTCCGCCCTGATGTCTGGTCGTGCGCTGACGGCGACCGAACTGGCGGACACGGCCGGTGTTACCAAGCAGACCATCAGTTTTCACCTTGGCAAGCTGCTAGACGCAGGGCTGATCACGGTGGAGCAGCAGGGCCGTCACCGCTATTTCCGGCTGATGGGGCCGGAGGTGGCCAGTCTCCTGGAGTCGCTGATGGGCCTCGCTTGCCGCAGTGAGGGGAACCGTCTTGTTACAGGGCCACGCGATCCCGCCCTGCGCAAGGCCCGTATCTGTTACGACCACCTTGCCGGGGAGTTGGGTGTTTCAGTGTATGAACAGATGCTGCGAACGAACATCCTTTATCACCACCCGGGCGGGCTACAGCTCACTGAGCAGGGAAGGGTGTGGTTTAATCAATTTGGTATCGATACAGACGCGCTTGCTTCTTCAAAACGCTCATTTTGTAGGGAGTGTCTCGATTGGAGCGAGCGCAGGCATCACCTAGCGGGCGCGCTTGGCAGTGCGCTGCTTACCCGAATTCAGGCGCTTGGCTGGGCGAAGCGAGAAAAAAATTCTCGCGTTATCGTATTCAGCGCCCAAGGGGAGAAGTTGCTGTCGGCAATGCTCGCACCGCAGAGTGCGCCAACGGTTTCAGCCCAACAAGCCGCTGTCACCTTTTAAGATTCTATAAAACTGAGAGAAATAATGGGAAAGCTCTTTTCACTGATTATATTGTTAGCGCTTGGCTATGCCGGTATTTACTTCTATTACGGCGTTGTCGTTGAACGGGAAGTTCAGCAGCAGTTGGATGACCGCGGCCTCACCGCAGTTAGCGTGGATAACATTGAGTATGGTGTGCTGGCGCCCATTAACACGACTGCGAATATTGAAGTAACCGTCACCTATCGCGGCTCTCAGGCGACGCTAGATTTGATAGTGCAGGGCCATCCCTTATTCTCTGATGAAGTAAGTGTCGAATTCGACGGCTTACAAGCCCTGCGACTGGGGATCAATTTCGGGCAGTAAGTGGTACCCACACATGCTCAACACCAATCGAAAGCGCCACGGCCACCAGCAAAGCTGCCATCAGCCAATTAAAGCCCTTAACGATAGCAGGGCTTTTAATACGGCTGCCTACGGCGCTGCCAATCACGATATAGCTACCGGGTGCGCCCGCGGCTAACAGCGACAGCCCGAATGCCCAAAACACCAAGCTAAGCCCATGAATGTCAGCGGCAGGAAACTGCAATGTGGTAATAGGCAGGGTGGCCACAATGGCTTTGGGATTAAGCAGCTGCATGACCAGCCCATCACGATAACTGACTAGCCGCGGGGCGTTGTCTGGCTCGCTTATATCAACACTTGAACGGGCAATTTTGCTCGCGAGATAAACAATATAGGCGCAGCCCAAGGCGCTCACCACGATGAGTGCTTCATCATCGATCCATGCAGCACCCGCCCAACCTAATACTAATAAGTACGCCAGCATCGCAGTACCCACGCCAAGGCAAAACCCAATCGACTGCCTGGCTTGCCCATTGATGCCAATATTCAAGCCAAGCAGATTCACAGGCCCAGGCGAATACATAGCGCCTAGGGCATAGGCGACAATTCCTAACATGGTTAAACCTCTATGCTGGTATTTAGGTGTAAGAGCCTGTACGAAAAGTCGGCGAGCGCAGGCAGTTTTCGTGCAGAGCCTAGCGTGCGATATCACGCTGGTACTGATGGGGCGTCATGCCATAAATTCGCTTAAAGCGGCGATTGAAATGGCTGAGATCGGCAAACCCATAGCGCAAAGCGACCTCCGTTAGGGAAGCACCTAGGTCTAGCGCCGAACGGGCCGCATTGATTCGGCAATTAATCACATACTGATGCGGCGTAATGCCGTAATGCTGACGAAACAGGCGTAAGAAGTGGTACTTGGAGATATGCGCCGCTTGGCTGATGTCATCCAGGGAGATATCCGTATCCAAGTGGGCGTGAATATAATCTTTCGCCAGGCCCAGCAGCGCATCGGGGCGGGTGAGCACCTGGTTGGGCTGAGAAATCCCGCCGAGTTGCACAGTACGCTCGATTACCTGATAAAGCGCATTCTCCTGATCGATACAGCTACCAGAGTGAGAAGTGACTAAGCGCGCCAGTTCCAAAATGGCATTGCGTAGCCGAATGTCCTGAACAAGAGTGTTATTTGAGCGAAAGTCCGCCGTGCGCTCGTGGCCTAGAGCATCAGCAAACAGGGCATTAACCTGCTCGGGATGCGCATATACCATCAGGTAATCCAGTGAGCGATCTCCGCCCGGTTGGCCGTCGTGAACTTCCTCAGGGTTGAACAAAATTACGTTGCCCGGTGGGCTACGATGAAACTGCCCGCCGCTGAAGAAATCCTGACGTCCCGCCAGCGTAACGCCGAATGCATACTCCTCGTGGGCATGGCGGTCGTAGCTGAAATCCTCAATAGCAGCGTGAAGTACCGTCAGCGTTGGCACGTGCTGGCTCTTGATGAATTGAAACCGGCTTGCGTTACTCATGCCGCCCCCTCCTGATTAGTCACACCACCTAGCTTATGCCAACCCCGCACCCGGATGCTTGTACATAATTGCTAATCGGCTGCGGGGCAGAGATTGGTGAGCTGTGCTCAGAAGATGGGGGGATGGCTGCGTGCTGCTATACCCGGAGGTACAGCCAGGTCTCCTGGCTCATGGCTCATGGCTACAAAATAGCCCCTCCAAAGAGGGACTATTTGCCGGTCAACGAATGCCACCCACACACAGGTATTTGATTTCCACGTAGTCATCGATACCGTACTTGGAGCCTTCGCGGCCGATTCCCGACTCCTTGACGCCGCCGAAGGGGGCTACCTCGCTGGAGATGATGCCCTCATTGAGACCGACGATACCGAAGTCCAGAGCCTCCGCCACTCGCCAGGAGCGGGCGAGATTCTCGGTGTAGAAGTAACTGGCCAGGCCGAAGGGGGTATCGTTGGCAAGGGTGATGGCATCTTCCTCGCTATCGAAACGGATCAGGGGGGCCACTGGGCCAAAGGTTTCCTCGTGCATCAGCAGAGCATCTCGAGAAACGTCAGTGAGAATTGCTGGGTTTAGGAAGTTGCCGCCGCGTGTGTGAGCAATGCCGCCTGTCAACAAGCGGGCGCCTCCCTTCAGGGCATCGTCGATATGCTCCTGCACCTTGGCGACGGCACGCTCGTCGATCAGCGGCCCGAGCGTTACTCCCTCCTCAAAACCGTCACCCACCGAAAGTGCTTCTACGGCGGCCTTAAGCTTGTCGGCAAACGCATCGTAGACACCGTTCTGCACCAATATCCGGTTGGCGCAAACGCACGTCTGGCCGGTATTGCGGAATTTGGATGCCATGACACCATCTACTGCCTCGTCCAGATTGGCGTTGTCAAAGATAATGAAGGGCGCATTTCCCCCCAGCTCCATGGAGACCTTCTTGACAGTGTTCGAGCAGCGCTGCATCAACTGTTTGCCGACTTCGGTGGAACCGGTGAAGGTCAGCTTGCGCACTGCTGGGTTGTCGGTCAGCTCGTTACCGACTACCGATGCCTGCCCGGTGACGATATTCAGTACCCCCTTGGGGACGCCCGCCTGCTCGGCCAGCTCAGCCAGTGCCAGGGCGGAAAAGGGCGTCGCGCTGGCTGGCTTGATCACGATGCTGCAACCCGCTGCCAACGCGGCACCTGCCTTGCGGGTGATCATGGCGTTGGGAAAGTTCCAAGGGGAAATGGCGGCGACCACACCAATCGGCTGCTTGAGCACCAGTGTTCGTCGGCCTTCGCCTGTGCTGGGAATGATGTCGCCATAGACACGCTTGGCCTCTTCGGCGAACCACTCAATGAAAGCCGAACCATAAGCGATCTCGCCGCGCGCCTCGGCCAATGGCTTGCCCTGTTCGAGGGTCAGCAACTGTGCCAGGGCCTCTTGCTGTTCCATGCACAGGTCAAACCAGCGCCGCAAAATGATGGCACGGGCCTTGGCGGTCAGCGCCGCCCATCCGGCGCCCGCTTCCTCGGCAGCTTGAATGGCTGTGCGAACTTCCTCTGCGGAGAGGCTAGGTACATGGCCGATGAGTTCACCATTGGACGGGTTATGCACCGCCACGGTACGGCCGTCGCTAGCCGAGACCCAGGCCCCATTGATATAACACTGCTGGCGTAGAAGGGTAGTCGATTGGTTCATGTCGATTCCTGTCTTTGCTGTTATGGAATAGTCAGGCTGGTGGATCAGCTCGCGTTCAATAGCCGCGCTTGCGGTCGACGACGCCAATCATTTCGTGACCTGCCTGATGCCGGGCAATATTGTCCAGCAGCATCATCACGGCACTTTCCGGTTGGGTCATGCTGGCCACATGAGGCGTCAAAAGAACCCGGGGATGGTGCCACAGGGGGTGATCCGCGGGTGGTGGTTCCGGCGCGAATACATCCAGCACGGCGGCAGAGAGCTGACCGCTGTCCAGGGCGGAGAGCAGGTCGCGATCCACTAGGTGAGCACCGCGCCCCACGTTGATCAGTGACGCACCGCGCGGCAATTGAGCAAAAAGCCTGGCATCGAGAATGCCTCGGGTGTGGTCGGTCAGCGGCAACAGGCAGACAAGGATATCGCTGCCAGCGAGGAAGTCCCCCAGCGCTGCCTCCCCCGCATAACACTTCACGCCAGGGAGTTCGCGAGCAGTGCGGCTCCAGCCACGACAGTTGAAGCCTAACTCCACTAGATGCTGCGCCACCGCTGCACCCAACTGGCCAAGGCCCAATATCCCCACACAGCATTGCGCGGCCGGGCGCACCCGCCATGTTTTCCAAACGCGCTCACGCTGCTGGGTGATGTAACTCAATAAATCCCGATGCAGCCCAAGCACGGCCATCGCCACGTACTCCTGCATGGTGGCAACGATTCCGGGCTCCTGCATGCGCACGAGTGGCACATGGCTGGGCAGAGTATCCAGGTCAAACTGGTCGACACCCGCGCCGAGCGAGAAGATCACCTCCAGATTGCTGAAGCGTTCCAGATCCTCGATTGGGGCCCAGGTACCCAGATAGCGAACATCAAGGGGATCTCCATAGTCTGGCCAGTGGTGAAATGCCATGTCCGGTGCGTGCAGGGCGAACAGCCGCTCCCACTCTCGCCCTCGTTCGGGATCCGCGTTATAAACGAAACTCATGCTGGTTCTCCCATCATCCCAAGGCTTGGCTGGCCAGTGCATAACGTTTGGTAGGGCCGCTCCTTGGAAGATCGCTTCCCGCGACCATCTGAGGAATGCGATCGACCTCGCTAATACCGATCCCGTCAAGCCAGGCGGCTAGGTCGGCATCCAGGGTGTCGAGCCTCACGAAGCTGTTAGAGTGTCGGACCAGACAGGCTTCGGTCAGACACTTGGCGGCGTCATGCCCATCCGCCATGACTGGGCCGATGACGTATCCACGGCCAAAGTCGCGACAAATTGCGGCGCCACTTAATTGGCCATCATCCTGTTCCAGCACCAACGCCTCACCCTGTGCCAGCAGGCTGGAAAGCAGTGCTTGGCGTGGGCTGCCGATAGCCTGTTCATCCAGGGCAATTACTGCCTCGTAGTCGCTCGTACGAAAGGCCCGCAGCAAAGTGTGGGGCGGCAAAGGGGAAAGCACGTGCCCCGCCATCGAGTCGGCAACCCACCCTTGGCACTGATGCACCCAGGCGGTCTCTTTGAAACCCAGTGAGCGGTACAGATCGGCCCCTGCCTGAGTTGCGTGCAGCTCAATGCGTGTGGCGGTGATGGCCTCCAGTAACGTCTCCATCACCTTTCGGCCCAGCCCCTGGCGCTTGTAGTCCGGTGATACGATGACCAGCCCCAGTGTTGCCAGCCTGGCCTCGAATGACCAATGCATCCCGGTGGCAACGAGCTCACCGTTGTGAACACCAGCGACACCACTGCCCAGCGTCAGCAACCGCTTCCAATCGCATCGCCGATGGGGCCACCCCACGGCGTTGGAGAGCTGGACGGCCTGGTCGAGGTGGCGCTCCTCCAGGGGAAGGAAGTCGATATTCATGCCGTTGGCTGCCTGCGTGCCAGCACAAGCAGCAACACCAGTGCGAAGGAAGCGGCTGTCAGCAAGGTGCTGATGGCGGCGATGGTCGGGTCGATTTCGTCGCGCAGCGCAGTGAACATGCGCACGGTCAGCGGCTGGTTCTGTCCACCCGAAATGAAGAGCGCCACCATGGTTTCGTCCAGCGCCTGGATGAACGCAAAGATCGCACCGGTCATTACGCTAGGCATGATCTGCGGCAGGGTGACGCTCATGAACGCGCGGAAGCGGTTCATGCCAAGGCTTCTAGCCACCATCTCCTGGGTCTGGTCGAAACCGTGCAGCCCTGCCGTGACGGCGGTGATCACATAGGGCAGCGCCAGCATCACATCCGCCATGATCAAACCGGGAATGGTATAGAGCATCCCCGACAAGGCGTAGATGAAGAACACACCAGTGGCGACGATGATGATTGGCACGATCAACGGCAGTAGAAGTACGATCTTCAAATAACGCATAAGCCAGTGGGACGAGTTATTGATGGCATAGGCAGCTGCCACGCCAATCGGTGTGGCGATCAATGCCGTGGAAAACGCCACGATCAGACTTGTCTTCGCAGCAGACATCCACCCTGGATTATTGAAAAAGGTTTCATACCAGCGAAATGAGAAACTGCTGGGTGGAAAGGACAGAAAACGGCTGTCCGAGAACGACATGGGGACGACAATCAGCAGTGGCAGGATCAGAAAAATCAGCACCAGCGCCACATAGCCAATAAAGCTTATTCGGCTCAAGGATAGTTTGTTCATTTTGCACCCAGTATCTTCTCGAGAGGGACGAGTCGGCTCACTACGTAGAAAATGGCCAGCACGCAGATGAGCAGCACGACACTGACTGCACTGGCGGCACCCCAGTCGCTATAGAGCTGGATGTTGCGGCTGACCAGCATCGAGGCCATGACTGTGCGCCCTCCACCCACCAGCTCGGGGGTGATATAGAAGCCGAGGCACAGCACGAACACGAGGGTCATGCCCGCCAAAACCCCGCTGAGAGAGAGCGGGAAGAACACCCTCATGAACACATGCAGGGGAGTGCCGCCGAGACTGGCACCGGCTTGTATCAGATCGCTGGGAATTTTCTGCATGGTGGCATAAAGCGGCAACACCATGAACGGCAGCAGGATATGCACCGTGGCAATGATGGTGCCCAGCTCGTTATGCACCAGCGCCAGCGGTGCATCGATAAGGCCTACGCCCAACAGGGATTCATTCACCACGCCTGAGCGTTGCAGCAGGATTAGCCAGGCATAGGCCCTCACCAGAACGCTGGTCCAGAATGGCAGAATCACCAGCGCCAATACCAGCATCGACCAGCGCCGTGGCAATATCGACGCGGCATAGGCAATGGGGTAACCCATCAGCAGCGCCAGCAGCGTCACGATAAAGCTGATGCGAAACGTGACCCAGAACGTATTCCAGTAAATACCTTCCGTGAAGATTCGCTGATAGTGCTCCAGAGAAAAACCGTCGGCATAGAACGATTGACCGATCAACCAGCCAAGGGGGATGAGGAGCAGCACGAAAACCACCAGCACGGCGGGCGACATCAGGAGCAGCATGAGCGCATGCTCGCGCCGCCGATAGCCCAGTGACGCATCCCGGTGACTAACGTGAGGGTAATTATTGTTGATGGCGGTCGCTTTCAAAGGATGTCTCCTATCGGGAAATCGACAAGCGTTGCCGTAACTCGTAGGCGGGCCACGGCAACGGCGCTCTTATCGCTGCATGAACTCCAGCCAGCGACGTTCCGCTTGTTCACCTGCCGAGGAAGCCCACCACTCGTATGACATCAACACCTGACGCTCGGCATTTTCGGGGAAACTCGGCAACTCCCTGGCACGCTCATCAGGAATCTTGCCCGTATCGAAGGCGGCCGGATTTCCGGGGCCGTAGTCGATATGCAGAGGTAGGTTGGCCTGATACTCAGGGGCGATGGCTGCGTTGATGAACTCGACGGCGGTATCCTGATTGGGCGCGCCTTCGATAATGCACAGATGCGTGTTCTGCAAAACCCCATCGTTATAGGTGAAGTCAGCGTCAGCGCCTTCATTGATGATGGCGCTAACTCGGCCATTCCACATCATCAACATATCCACTTCGCCATCATAGAGCAGCTGCGCCGACTGCCCGCCGGAGGTCCACCAGGTGGTGATATGCGGTTTGATCTCCTCGAGCTTGGCGAAGGCCCGGTCAACATCCAGCGGATAAAGGTCTTCTCGTGCAACACCATCAGCCATCAAGGCGGCTTCGAGCGTTCCTAGCGGGTGGTTGCGCAGTGAACGGTTACCGGGATACTCCTCCACATTCCAGAAGTCCTTCCAGCTTTGTGGCGGATTACCATCGAAGGCCTCTGGATTGTAGGCCAGTACGCTGGAATAGAACTCGTAGGCAACCGAGTAGGGCGTCTTGTACTCCTCGGGCATCGACTCGGCGTTAGGAATCTGGCTGAAGTCGAGTTCCTCTATCAGTCCTTGATTGCCGCCCCGCACACAGTTCAACGGCGGGGTGTCGACCACATCCCACACCGCCTGGCCGGTGGTGCCCTGGGTTCTGATCATCGGCCAGGCGTCGGGGGCGCTCTCCTGGATAATGGTGATGCCCAGCGCCTCGGCCACCGGGTCGAGGATGGCAACCGTTTGTGCTTCCTGGTACGCGCCACCCTGGGAGACGAAAGTGATTTCGCCGTCTGCCAGCGTTTGCCCGGCGCCAAGCGCACCGATGACCATTACTGAAGAACCAAACAGGTATTTCAAGCAGTTAGTATCTTTCATCATGCGATCTCCAACTGAGTAAATGCTTCCGACGCCCAATCAGCGCCCGATTGCATCAAGGAACTGGTAGTAACCCGCTACCAGTCGAATACCGACTTCACGCAAGGGGTAAAACGGAACGGCCTGGAGCCGCTCCGCCGCAAGCAGCGCCATGTCAGGGCTTTCGCCCATGGCATAGTCCGCCGCCAAACGCCCGAGTAAAGTCGACATAGCCACTCCAGCGCCGTTGTAACCGGCGGCGTAGCAAACTCTGTCGTCAAATCTGCCGACATGGGGTAGGGCATCCAGCGTCATGCCCACATGCCCCGACCAGCGGTAGGCGATGCTGATATCGGCAAGCTCTGGAAAGAGCGACACCATGGCTTTACGCAGAGAGTCGAATGCCGCCTGGGAATCATTTTTACCGAATGCTCCCCGGCCGCCGAATACGACCCGGCCATCGACCTTGCGAAACCAACGCATCATCCTGCGCGTTTCACCGTAGCTTCTCTCCTTGGTCATCAGGCGGCTCTGCAGCGCCACCGGAAGCGGCTCAGTCGCAATGATCGAGCTTCTGAACTGAACCAGGCGCGACTTGATAGCAGCACTGACCGGGGTGATATCCGAATAGGCATTCGTTGCCAGGATCACCTGACGCGCCTTGATCTCACCACCTGGTGTCGTGATGCGGACACCATCCTCCGTGCGGCGCATATGGCTAGCGGGACTTCGCTCGAAGACGATCTCGCCATGGCGTCGATTAATTCCCTCTGCTAGGCCCCGCACATAGTCAAGCGGATGCAAGGTGCCGACGCCAAGCCCTAGCACTCCCCCCGTAAACGCGTGGGAGCCTGTCTCTTCTGCCACCTCGCCAGCGGAAAGGCATCGCAGCGAATCATCACCCAATTCCCGCCGCATCCATTCGGCTTCTTCGGTAATCGCTTCCAATGCCCTGGCCGTATGGGCGCAGCGCAGATTGCCGCAGCGCGTAAAACGGGCACTTTTCAGGTCATACTCCTGAATCAGGGCGTCCACCTCATCCACCGCCTCATGGCAGAGCCGGTGCATGGCAGTGGCGACTGGCATGCCGTGGGCCTGGGCGATGCTGGGGAACGATAGCCGGAACTTGGCGGATACCACGCCGCCATTGCGACCGCTTGCCCCCCAGCCGATAGGATTGGCATCCACCACGATGGCTTGGACACCTCTTTCGGCCAGCCGGTGGGCCGCTGTCAATCCCGTGTAGCCGCCCCCGATGATGGCAACATCGACCGCCTTGTCACTGGAAAGGCTCCCGACGCCAGGCGCGACACGCGCCGTGTCACGCCAAAGTGAAGCAATCTGGGATGCTGGCTGCGGCCCACTCATATCACACCTTCTCTACGGCGTCGGCCAACGCCTTGAGCGTGGGGAAATGAAAGTCAGGCTTTGTCACCTGTGCGGGTTCCGGTGTACCGCCGAATCCCGACTGGCCCTGGCGACGCTCTATCCAGCAAGTGGTGTAACCCAGCTCCTTGGCAATTCCGATGTCGTGGTATTGGCTCTGGGCAACATGCAGTATTTCCGAGAACTTATAGCCATGAGCCTCCTGACGACCACGGTTGTAAGCGAAGAATTGAGGGTTGGGCTTAGCCACGCCGGTCTCGTCGCAGGTCACGCTATCGTCGAACGGATCGTCAAGGGTATGCGAATAGCAGGAGAATGCCGTGCGGTCGGCATTGGTCATTGCTACCAGACGATAGTGCTTGCGCAGGCGCTTCAGTGCCGCCACTGAATCCGCGAAGGCGGGCCAACGAAACACCGCCAACTGGAAGGTATCGGCTGAAACCGAATCCGCAGGCAGCTTCAACTCCTCTGCCAGCGAGCGGTAGACATCTGCCATGGCACTGCTCGAACGGCCAGGGTAGCGATCCCGCCCACGTTTGTAGGCCTCGAAAATGGTGTCGTCGCTCAACTCCTGAGCAGCACTTCCACCCAGCCGACGGATAGCATCCAGTACACCGGTTTCGAAATCGATCAGCGTGCCCACGACATCGAAGGTAAGAACTTTAAAATTGGAAAGTTCCATAATCGTGAATGACTCCTTTCTGAGGTGCTTTGAAGTTATGTCAGGCGACGTTTGCCGCCGGAGGGGCGCATCCCGCACGAGGCACGATAATGGTGTCCTCTGGATGCAGTACCACGCTCAGACGCTCGCCGAGCGGTGGAATCTTTTGCAGTGCCGTATGGTGACTGGGCTGCCGCATGCTGATTGAGGTTCCATCTTCCAGTTCAAGAAACAGTCTCAGGCTATCGCCCTGGTATACGGCCTCCATGACCCGACATGGCAGGCGATTGATGTCCGGTTCATGTTGGCCGTCATCTATCAGCAGTTTTTGGGTCTGGATCGCCAGCAGTAGCTCAGCATGGGGAGCGATGGGCTTGGCAGAACGCAGCGTATGAGTGCCTAGCTGGACAGTGTGCTCATCAATGCGGGTTACCGGGAGTAGGGTGGAATCACCGATGAAGCTGGCCACGAAGGAGTCTTTGGGGTTGTTGTTCAGCGTTTCGGGGGCGCCGATCTGTACCAGCTCACCATCCTTGAGGATCGCGACCCTATCGCTCATGGTCAGCGCCTCACGCTGGTCGTGGGTCACATACACCACGGTGGCCCCAAGCTTGCGATGCAAGCGGCGCAGTTCAATCTGCATCGTCTCGCGCAACTGCTTATCCAGCGCCGATAGCGGTTCGTCCATCAGGATCAGTCGAGGCTCGAACACGATTGCTCTGGCAAGGGCGACGCGCTGCCGTTGGCCGCCTGACAACTGAGACACTCCACGATCCTGATAGCCATCAAGCTCGACCATGGCCAGCGCCTGTTTAACTCGCTCCGGCCACGTTGACTTGGGCAGTCGACGAGCCCGCAAGGGAAAAGCGACGTTTTCGCCGACACTCATGTGAGGAAAGAGCGCGTAACTCTGAAAAACGATGCCGATATTGCGCTTGTGGGGCGGCATGTAGGTCATGTCCTGATCACCGACCCATACCGACCCTGATGACGGCATGACAAACCCGCCCAAGGCGCCAAGCAAGGTCGTTTTTCCCGAGCCTGAAGGGCCCAGCAGCGACACGAATTCACCTGGCTCAATATTTAAGGTTATGTCCTTCAGGGCTTCCGTGCTGCCATACTGCTTACTGATTGAACGTATGGAGACACCCACGCTATCTCGCTCATCCATAGGATTTATCACCTTTCATTGTTGTGATGCCTATCGGTTGACATTGAGTACAGCAGATAAGATGTCCGGGGACAATTGCGAAAATCTTGGTGTTATCATAAGCTCAAGTTATGCCAACATTGCGCCGACAACTACCCAGCGCCAACGCCCTGTTTGTTTTTGAATCAGCGGCTCGCTGCGGTAACTTCACAAAAGCCGCCGCCGAACTGGGGGTTACCCAACCGGCGGTCAGCCGAATGCTTGCGCTTTTGGAGGAGTATCTGGAGGTAAAACTGTTCTTGCGGACGCCTGGCAAGACCGTGCTGACGGAGAGTGGTGAGATACTTTATCAAGGGGTGATCGACGGCTTTCACAATATCGAAGCGGCGATTCAGGAAATCCGGGCGCGCAGCACCGGGCTTGAAACCGTCACGTTATCGGTGTCAACCGCCTTCACCACCCATTGGCTCATGCCGCGCATGCACAGGCTGCAGGCGCAGCTACCCCATATCGATCTGCGCTTTCAACTGATATCGGGGTCGGTCAGCGGCTCGGTCGAGGATGTTGACCTGGGGATTCGCTTCGTCACGGGGGAGGACATCCTGCATGACGCCTCGTTGATACTGCCGGAGATACTGGTGCCGGTCTGCAGCCCGGCTTATCGAAAGCAGCAACTCGAATCGCCCGGCATCGATGTCTCCACCACCCTGATTAGCCTCAGCGACAGCCGCATAGACTGGTTTGAGCTTTTGCCCAATTTCCATCTGCAAGCTTATGGAACCACTCACTCGCTGGTATTTTCGGACTATGCCGTCGTAATCCAGGCGGCCCTGCTGGGCCAAGGTATCGCCATCGGCTGGCTGAATATCGCATCCCATTGGCTGGAAACGGGCTCGCTGGTGCCCGCCACGCCAACCGCGATTGCCACCGAGCGGCTATGCCACCTGGTTCACTCACGCAAAAAGCCGCTAAGCGAGGCCGCCAAGCAGGTGCGGGAGTGGATCATCGCAGAAACCCACAATGATGTTGTGAATGTGTCGAAAAAGTATCCAGAGTTGAATCTGGAGCCTCTGCTAAAGAGTCGCTAACACTTCATTACGACGAAACGACTCCACCCGACGATTCAGACCCATGGGAAGGGATTTAGCAGTTGAACCTTCAGCCATCAGTCGAGCGCGTGAGTGTCTCCCATTCACTGATTTCGTCGGCAAGCGCCGACAACTTGCTGCGCACCAGCGCTAGTGCATCGCTTCCCAGCAGCAGATGCTCCGGCGGCGTGTCGCTGGCTATTGCGTCCAGCATTGCGCGAGCTGCCTTTGCCGGATCGCCAAGTTGCTGACCGCTTTTCTCGACCCGGGCATTACGAATCGGATCAAATAGCGCGTCGTAGTCGGAGATCGAGCGCGGCGAGCGGGACATCGAGCGACCAGCCCAGTCGGTACGAAACGAGCCGGGTGCCACGGCAGTGACATGAACATTGAACGATTTCACTTCCTTGCCAAGCACCTCCGAAATACCTTCCAGTGCAAATTTACTACCACAGTAATAAGCGATGCCTGGCATCGTGATGAAACCACCCATAGACGTGATGTTGAGGATATGTCCGCGCCGACGTGAGCGCATGTATGGCAACACAGCCTTTGTGACGGCAACAGCTCCGAATACGTTCACGTCAAACTGCCGACGCATTTCGGCCAATGAGGATTCCTCCAGGATACCTTCATGGCCATAACCGGCGTTGTTGACGAGAACATCGATTTCTCCGACGTTTGCCTCTATCTCGGCCACTACCCCGTCGATGGCATCGAAGTCGGTCACATCGAGCACACGGCCCACTGCTTTCTCCGGATTGAGTGCCTCAAATGCCTGCTTGGCCCGTTCGCTGCGTACCGTGCCGACCACCTGATGGCCGGTAGCAAGTGCTTCTTGAGCCAGCGCCCGGCCAAAGCCGCTACTGACGCCTGTGATGAGTAAAAGTTTGCTGGTAGACATGCAAATAGCTCCTGTGTATCAGTGGAAGATGCACATTACCCCTTTGTATTGCCTTCTTTCAGGCATAAAATTCTTATATTATTGCCTATTCTGATAATTCCAGTCGGTATCGCGTGAAAAAGACACTTTCCACTCCGCAGACGGCTGAACAGCGGCACATGGTGACGCTGCTTCAAGCGCTGGCGCCGGAAGAAGGATACAACCTCACGGCCCTGCCCGACGTGCGCATCCTGCGTTCGGATCGTTCCTTGTCTCGTACTCCCGTGCTGTACGACCCCGGTATCGTGATTGTTTGCCAGGGGAGAAAGCGGGGTTATTTCGGCCATCAGGTTTATCTTTACGACGAGCAGCACTATCTGGCGGTCGCGGTGCCGGTGCCCTTCACGATGGAAACCGAGGCGACGCCAGAACACCCACTGCTAGCCATATATATGCATCTGGACTTTCAGCTCGCCGCGGAGCTGATGATCCAGATCGACCGCCATCAGTCTCCTACCCAGAAAAACGTGGCCCAAAGCCTAATGTCCAGTCCCATGGATGCTGCGTTGCGGGTGTCCGTGACACGTTTTCTCGAAACGATGAGCCAGCCGCTTGAGGCGGAGATTCTCGGCCCCGCGCTGGTGAGAGAACTGTATTTTCGCGTGCTCACCGGTGCGCAGGGCAATGCCATGCGTGCGGCGCTGGCAATGCAGGGGCAGTTCGGGAAAATCGGCAAGGCGTTACGCCACATCCACGCGACCTACGCTCAGCCGCTTAACCTGTCGCAACTGGCTAGCGAGGCCGGTATGAGCGTTCCGACGTTTCTTAATCACTTCAAAGCCATTACGCACACTTCACCCATGCAGTACGTTAAATCCACGCGACTGCATCAAGCACGACTGCTGATGGTTCGTCAGAGCATGACGGCAGAGGCCGCTTGCCACGCCGTCGGCTACCTGAGTGCTTCGCAATTCAATCGGGAGTTCAAACGGCTTTTCGGCTTGACGCCAACTGCCGAAACGAAACGGATGCGGGAGAACTTTGCCCTACCGCCCGCTTTCGCCAAGTCGGATTACGTCTCTTCGCATTGAGGCTGACCTGAGTTTAGTCACAACACCGCCATGCGCAGGCTAATGAGTTGCGCTACCAAGGCGGATAACACCGTCTTGATAAATTGAAACTGGCCTGGGTTAGTCATGCCGCCCCTCCTGATTGGTCACAACCCGAATGCTTGTACATAATTGATAATCGGCTGTGGGACAATAAGCGTTCAAGGTCTGGGTAGTGGTCAGGTTGATTGTGTCGGGTGATAGCTAGCTTTAGCACTTTAGGAGAGAGTCATGGAGCACATTGCCTATAACCAAGAAGTCACTGCGCTCTTGGCTGCTTGTGATTTACCCGTTGTTGACCTGCGGGTGAATGGCGATGTCTGCTTCTTTGGATTGCGCCAAGAAGGCGATCTTTTAGGCGTGATAGGGATTGAGGTGCACGGTGACATCGGGCTTCTGCGTTCGCTTGCGATTCCCGTAGCCCATCGAGGGAAGGGGCTCGGCCAACAGCTTGTCGCCTACGCTGAAGAGTGGGCCATTCGCAGTGGCCTAAAAGCGCTATATCTTCTCACCACCACTGCCGGTGAATTGTTTAAACGGCTAGGGTATGCGGAGTTATCTCGCTCGCAGGCACCGAAAGCTATCACTGAAACACCACAGTTCGCGGGACTATGCCCGGCCTCATCGAGCTTTATGTTTAAAGAGTTAAGCGCAAGCAATAGCTAGCCTCGGCGAGCTATTGAGTGGCGATTCCAGGCCTGCGCAATAATCTTGGCGCTATATGAGAAAAGAAGGAGAAGACGTGCATCAGTTAGCGGCTCAATGGATAGTGGGGGTACTGAGAGATAGAAATGTCCCTTTTCAAATCTGCGGAGGGCTCGCAGCAAAGGGGTATGGCTCTGAACGAGCGTTGAACGATATTGACCTGTTCGTACCCAGCGAGCACTTTTTGACGGTGGTGCAGGCTGGCCAAGCGAACATATCCAAGCCCGCTACGCACTACTGCGAGGAGGGCTGGGATTTAACCTATGTCCAGTTCAAGTATGAAGGCATCAAGGTGGAGGTTGGCAACGCCGACGGCGCGCAAATTTTTGATGCAGCCAGCCAGGCCTGGGTGCCGCTCAATATTGATTTTGCCCGCTATGAAACAGTGAATTTACTAGGCCTGGAGCTTCCTTTGATGTTCAAGGATGACTTGATCCGCTATAAGTCGGTGCTCTCAAGACCGGTCGATATCGACGATATTCGCGCCATAAGATAGGCAATCTCCATTTCACCATCGCCCTCAAGCGACGGGCACAGTGCCGCCATCGATCACGTACTCCGTTCCCGTAATAGTGGCCGCCAGCGGTGATGCCAGAAACCCAATCAAGTTGGCCACTTCTGCAGGCTTCGAAGGGCGGCCAATCGGGATGCCACCCAGCGAATTCATGATGATCTGCTTGCCGCCTGCGTAATCGGTGCCTGCCTCTTGGGCAATCCGCTCGGCTAGCGCAACGGCGGCTTCCGTCTCGATCCAGCCCGGCGACACCCGTACCACGCGCACCCCTTTGGGTGACACCTCTTTTGACAAGCTCTTACTATAAGTGGATAGCGCCGCCTTGGCAGCCGCATAAGCCGTGGTTGATTCGGGCAGGGGGAGTTCACGCTGAATGGAGGTCACGTGGATAATCACCCCATCGCCTTGGGCCAGCATGCCGGGCAGCAGGGCGCGATCCAGCCGCACGGCGGGAAACAGGTTGATGTCGAGCTCTTGCTGCCACTCCTCCTCCCCAAGGGCAGCGAACCCGCCGCCGGGGGCGGATGAACCACCCAGTACGTGAACGATAATATCGACGCCACCCAAGCGTTCGTTGACCGCATCGGCTACCGTGGCACAGCCTTCGGCCGTCGTCAGGTCAGCGGTTACAAACAGCTCATCGGGCAGGTCGGCGGGGCGAGTACGGGCGGTTGTTAGCACTTGCGCGCCTTCCTCGCGAAAGAGTGCCACCGCGGCCGCGCCAACCCCTTGGCTGCCCCCGGTGATCAATACGCGTCGCCCGTTCAAGTTCAGGTTCATTAGTGGATCTCCAATGACTGGATTTGCGACTCGGCAAGCTGGAAAGCGTGGTCAAGTTGAACCGGGCTGCCGGGGAAGTTGCCGGTCACGGTGGCGGTAACCACCATCGTGTTGCCTTGTTGGGAAACACTGACCGGCTCGACGCGATACTCAATCTTGTCGCGGGTGGCGCGCATCCAGGCTTGAATAGCGGGTCGCCCGCGGTGCGTCTCGCCTTCGTCGAACACACAGGCATCTTGAGTGAAGCAATCCGCAATGTGGGTGGCATCCGCACCGTTGCTGATGCTGAAGTAAGTAGTGATCGCGTCTGGCAGTGACAAACTCATGATGGTCATCTCTCGCAGGGGGTAATATGCGAGAATCTTCTGCCTAGACTGACGCGTTATCAAGAACGCACAAAAAGGTAAGTGGCTCACCCATGAGAAAGCTTTATACGCCCGCTACCGCCGCAAGCGATGTGGAAAATGTATTAAAAATGCTGGAAGGGCGCTGGAAGCTCATTATTCTCTTTCATCTCTTCGATGGAAAAGTGCAGCGCTACTCCGATTTAGGAAAACTCATCCCCGATATCTCCCAGAAAATGCTCGCCCAACAGCTGCGCCAGCTGGAAGCGGATGGCATCGTGGCGCGCAAAGTCTATCCCCAGGTGCCGCCGAAAGTGGAGTACCGCCTGACCGAATGGGGGCAAACGCTCTGCCCGGCGCTGGATGCCTTATTGAAATGGGCAGAGCAGAGGGATCACTTCAACAACCCTGACGAGCAGAACGAACAAAACGATGCCGCCACCCAATGAGAACCGCCTGATGCACTACCGCATCATGACCATCAACGACGATGACGCCGCCATTGCTCTGTAGAGCGAAAGTGAAGGCGTGCGGCTGCACGATGCCGAGTAACGCTCCAGTGAAGCTTGCGGGGGCGGGTCTCAATAGCACCTATTCTTAGCTGCCCATACGCCTTCCCTGGCTCTAAAGATGTCACTCGTTTTTCACTGACATATATGGCTGACGAAAGTGGAAACTGGCGGTTGCCGTGCAAGCGTCTCCGGGCAGATGACGCTCAGGTTCTTGGCCAGCCCGGCATCACTGACCGGGATAGCACACAAAGTGCCCGCTCGGATCTCCGCTTCGACGCAAGCCGCCAGCACCAGTGATACGCCCAGGCCTGCTTTGACAGCCTGTTTAACCGCTTCGGTACTGCCCAGTTGCATTGAAACCTTCGGGAACGGCCCTCTTTCGCCGAAGAAACTCGCCAGCAACCGGCCCGTACCTGTTCCGGGTTCACCGCCCAGCAGGCTCATTCCTGCGAGGGTTTTCCGGTCTATTTCATGCCATTCCGCACAGGGGTGATCGGGTGAAGTAATTAACACCACGGGCTCCTGTCGCCAATCCATTGCCTGGAAGCCAGATTTCGGGTGCCACCACTCCATCACCGCTATATCCAGCTCGCCGCTAGTCAGTTGTCTAGCAATGTTAGGATTGTTATCAATCACAAGATCCAGCTCAGGTACCGCCGGAATGTTCTTGAACGTGCTCACGTAGGGCTGGAGCATGTAAATACCGATGTTGGAACTTGCCCCTACGCGTAAACGCGTACCGCTAACGACTTCTCGAGCACGCTCGTCCAGTTGCAACATACTAAGCGCAAGCGGCATAAGCGCCAGGGCTGCTTTGGTGGGCTCGCAACCCGTTTTACTGCGGCGTATCAACAGGGCACCTAGCTGTTCTTCGAGCTTTTGAATGTGCTGTGAAAGCGTGGGTTGTGCGATACCGAGAGCTTGGGCGGCGGCCTGAAAACGTCGGTGCTGAACCAGTGTGGTAAAACTTTTCAGCCAGACCAAGTTCAGCATGGAGTTGTCTCAGTGATAGTGGGCGAATTAGCCGCATCCTGAGGGCATTCTCCTTGTAACGCTTGAAGAATGTTGTCGGCAGCACGCTGTTCAATCATCAGCCGCACATCCTGGACGGCAGAGCCAATGTGTGCCGTAAATAGCGTGTTGGGATGTGCTCGCAAGGTGGGGCAAATCTCTTGCGGGCGATCCTCTCGAGCCCAATCTTCCATTTCAAAAACATCCGCTGCGTAGCCGCCTAACTGCCCTGACTCCAATGCTTCCAAAACGGCAGCTTCCTGCACTACAGAACCCCGGCATGGGTTGATCAAAAAAGCGCCTGGTTGCATCAGGGCCAAGCGCGCAGTGTTCATGGTATGCAGGGTTTGTTTATTGAGCGGCAGGGCCAAAATGACAATGTCGGCTTGCCCGAGCAGCTCTTCAAGCGACTTGCGCGCCACGCCTAGCGCGGCCTCCTCAGCAGCGGGCAAGGCGTCTGGCTGAGAATACAGCAAGCTCGCGCCCCACCCCTGGAGCCGTGTTGCCACTGCCTGGCCGATGGGACCCATGCCGACGATACCCACGGTCGCGCCGGCAACCCCCAGCCCATAAAACGTGGGCTGCCATCCCTTGAACTGGCCGGAACGAACGTACTCATCGGCCGCTCGGACATGGCGGATTAGGCTAATGGTTAGCCCGATGGTTAGCTCAGCCGTTGGCACCGTCAGCAGATCCGGCACGAAGGTCAGCCAAACGCCATGACGCGTACAGGCCTCCACATCAAAATTATCGTATCCCTTCAGGGCGGCACCAATAACTTTCAGCTTGGGACAGCCCGCTAGAAATTCCTCGCTGACCTGGTCCGGCATAAACACCATCATGGCGTCTGCGGTTGCCGCGCGGGCCTTTACCTCGGCGGCGGTCAAGGTAGTGGCTGACTGGTTGGTGATCACTTCACAGTGTTGTTCCAGCCTTTCCAACACACTGTTGTGTACCCGGTGGGTAATGAAAACCCTTGGTTTCATTTGATTTCCTTACTTGAATTTCTTACGAAGATGGCCGCTAAGGCTATCCACCATCGTCACCATAACGAGTATGACAATCAGGATGGCGCTGACTTCCTGGTACTGCATGACGCGTAAAGAGCCCATTAGCTCGAAGCCGATCCCGCCAGCCCCCACCATGCCCATCACCGTAGAGGCGCGGAAATTGTATTCCCAGCGGTAGATAGAGACATCAGCAAACTGCGGAAGCACCTGCGGGAGCACCGCGTGCCAATGAACCTGTAATCGCGTCGCGCCAGCGGCATTGGCGGCCTCTACCGGGGCTGGGTCGACATGCTCGATCGCTTCGGCAAAGAATTTACCCACCATGCCGATAGAATGAAGGCCGAGCGCGAGCACGCCCGGTAAGGCGCCAAACCCCACGGCAGCAACGAAAATAATGCCCATAATCAGCTCGGGCACCGAGCGAAGAGCGTTCAGCAGCGTGCGGGTTACGTGGAATACCACGGGGTGGGGCGAGGTATTGCGAGCGGCCAGGAACGCCAGGGGTACGGAAGCAGTGACCGCTATCGCCGTGCCGGCAATGCTCATGGCAAGGGTATCGACCAGCGGCGCTATCCAATCCATGGCGTTGGTAAAGTCGGGCGGTAGGGATTCTCCCATTAGGGTAGCGATGGCAGGCACCCCGTTGGCCAGGGTGCGAAAATCCAGCAGATCTACATACCAACTCGCCAGAAGAACCACTGCCAGCACCAAGCCCGCTTGGAAGAGCTTGCTCCGCCAGCCGCGGGCGTGTTCGTCCAACACGGCGTCAGGAGAAAGCGATGAAAGGGGTGGCGGCACTGTTTTGGACGGATTCATCATGCCCCCTTACATCTTGCCGAAGTCGAGGTTGAGCAGACTACCCATTTCCCGAATCACATCGTAATCGGCGTCCGTGATAACGGCGAAACCTTCGGCTTTTAGGTTGTCCAGAATCTCTTCATCATCGATGCTGATGAAGGCATCCTGGATCTGCTGCTTGAGTTCAGGGTCCAGGTTGGAACGCATCGCCCAAGGGTACTGAGGGTACTCCCCGCTGTGACCCAACACCCTAACCTGGTTGCGGTCTATCAGGCCGCGGTCCATTACGTGCTCAAAGATCACTTCCGATAGCCCGCCTGCATCCGCATTACCATTGGCCACGTTCACCGCCACGGCATCATGGGAGCCAACGAAATGGGCTTCATAGTCCTCGCCTGCTTCCAGCCCCGCCGATTCAAGCAGCACGGTTTTGGGAATCAGGTGGCTTGACGTAGAGGCACGGTCGCCATAGGCCATTTTCATGCCTTCGATATCCGCATAGGACTCAACGCCGGAATCGACATTGGCAATAATGATGGAGCGATAGGTGGGCTTGCCATCCACAATCATGGCGGCAAAGGGTTCGATCTCACTTTTGCTTCTTGCCATCACATAGGAGAGCGGGCCGAAGTAGGCGAGGTCGATGCGACCAAAGCGCATGGCTTCGATCATGGAGGAGTAATCCGTGGTGACGATTAACTCAATTTCTTTCCCAAGGGTACTTTCAAGATACTCTTTCAATGGCTGGTTGCGTTTGATCAGTTCAGAAGCGTTTTCATCGGGGAGTAGCGCGACTTTTAATAGATCCGGATTTGGATCAGGGTCCGCCGCCAAGGCCGGCATGGCGATTCCAAACATAAGACAGATGGCAAAGAAAAAGCTGAATAGCGGTTTCATTGGGCAATCTCCAGTTTTATCGGGGAGGGAGTGGTGGTTTGAGGGTTGGGTTCGGTGGTCTCAGCGGCGTCGGTCACAGCTCCGCGCGTGCCGTGGTAGATCTCGTTCAGGTGGCGTTGCTGTAACTGTGAGGGGGCCGCATCGAAAACGATTTGGGCATTCGCTAACCCGATAATGCGGTCAGCAAACCGCTGGGCATACTCCAGCTGGTGCAGTGAAATAATGGCGGTAATACCATCCTCACGGCATATATCTCGCAGTAGCGTTAGCACTCGCTCAGAGGTTGCCGGGTCAAGGCTGGCCACTGGCTCGTCCGCCAATATCATGGCGGGCTGCTGCGCCAAGGCACGCGCAATGCCCACCCGCTGTTGCTGCCCGCCGGAGAGTTGATCGACCCGGGTAAGCGCTTTCTCGGCCATGCCTACGCGGTCCAGGCAGTGCAGAGCAAGCGCCTGTTCCTGCCTGGGTAGCGGAAACAAACTGCGCCAGGTGCTGTGGTAAGCAAGCCGACCGGTCAGCACATTCTGGAGCGCCGTATGGCGTTCAATGAGCTGATGGTGCTGGAAAACCATGGCGGTTTTGCACCGATGGCGGCGTACCGTAGACCGGGTTTCGAGCGCACCTAGCTCGGCCGAGATCACTTTGCCAGTGCTGGGCCGCACCAAGTGGTTGAGAGAACGCAGTAACGTCGATTTACCCGCACCGGAAAGGCCGAGTAGTACCGTAAACTCCCCTTTGTGGAAATCGACGGTGGTGGGGCGGAGTGCGAGGACATTCCCAGGATATGTCACCCCCATTTTCTCGATGCGGAGCATTAAGTCAGAGGATTGAATAGGCTCCATTGGATCACCTTCTGCAATGTATAAGCTCACTTTATTGTGACTTACAATGCAACGGTAGCCCGCCTAAGTGACAAAGCTGTGTCGTTCAGGTGATAAGTTAATGACTATCCAAGGAGCGCAGGTAGCCAGTCAAACGGCTCAGATAACGCTTCTCTAGACCAATATCGTCACAAAACGAGGCCCACCAAGGCTGGGCGTACCGATCCGATATTCTGCTCTATTCGTTTGTTAATGGAGATAACCACAACGTTTAACCAAGCTGAGCCTCAATCGCGGCTTTATCAATGACCGACCAGACCTCCCTAATCTTGCCATCGCTAAACAGGTAGAACGCGTTTTCGCAAAACGTCACGTTTTTGCCATCCACCGCAAGGCCAAGGAAGCTACCTTTGGGTGTGACATCGAATCGCAACCTGCACGCGACATGGGGTGAATCAACGGCCAAAAGCTCAATGTTAAAGTGAAGATCCGGTATCTGCTCGTAATCGGCTTCCAGCATGGCGCGATAACCATCAAGCCCTAGGCGCCTGCCGTTGTGGTGGACATCGTCATGCACGAACTGGTCAAGGTTCGTCCAGTCTTGATTATTGAGGCAGGTGATGTAATCACGGTAGGTTGCTTCCAGGTCACGTTTGTTCATCCTGGTTCTCCTTTCTTGGGCAGGCGTGAAGGCATTCGCCAAGGGTATACAGGCTCAGTATCATAAGCAGCCTAAACCAAACCACAGAAGTCATCATTCATGTCGTGCCCACCTTGCCCCCATTGCCAATCCGAATTCGTCTATCAGGATCAAAGCCTGTTCATCTGCCCCGAATGCGCTCACGAATGGAACCCTTCTGAGGCTGAGGCAGAAGAGACCGTGACGGTAAAAGATGCCCACGGCACCCTGTTAGCGGAAGGCGACAAGGTAACGATGATCAAAGACCTCAAGGTCAAAGGCAGCTCATTGGTACTCAAGGTGGGCACCAAAGCGGTTATCAAGCGGCTCTTGGATAGCAAGAATCACCAACTGGACTGCAAGGTCGACGGCGTCGGCGACATGATGGTGACCGCCCACTTTGTGAAAAAAGCTTGAATAAGACCCCGGAATTCTTCGATTCACCACACGACGCAGTAAGCTGAGGCTCACCCACCATCACCACTTCACTCAGCGTTTAAGCGAAGCGTGTTTTCGGGTATCTGGTTCTAGGGCAACAAAATCAGCTCTAAGGCCTTTGACAGCGGGTTGGAAAGTATTCAAAAGCGCTATTTCCTTTCGATTTATTTAGCTAAAGTAAGACTAAAGCTTATCTGCCGGAAGGCCTTCAATGACTGATTTGATAATCCTGAGAGATTTCCTGGCCCTTTGTGAAACCAAGAGTTTTAGCCGCACGGCTGAGCATCGGCATGTTTCGGTTTCAGGCTTGAGTCGTCGTATTCAAGGCCTTGAAGAGTGGGCAGGCACCACGCTGTTTGAGCGGCGTAAAGGGGAGCTAGTGCTGACGGAGGCAGGGCAAAGCCTGCAAATGGTAGCTTCACAAGCGCTTAGCGCTTTTGATCAATTTCGCCGCTCCGTTGCTGATGATATTAACGATCAGAAAAGGCGGATACGATTTTGCTCACCACACATTATGGCTGCGATATTTTTTCCTCACTGGATGCCGCGCTTACAAGAGCAGTTCACACAGGCAAAATTTAGCATTGATGCTAATACATTGCCGGAGTGCCTAGCCACTCTAGATCAGGGAGAGGCCGACTATGTAACGGCACTATTCGATGGTGAACACCTTATTGCAAGGCGTTTGGGAGTAGAGAGTGATAGTTACACTTCAATTGAGCTAGATACCGAGTCTCTCATCCCTGTTAGCGCACCAAATGCCGCAGGTCAGCCACTGTTTAATTTACATGCTGCAGATGGCTCCCCACTCTCATTTTTGAATTATTCCCAAGAGTGCCATTTGGGTTGGTCGCTGAGTGCCATGCTGGTGAATCAAGGTTTGAATTTACAGCAACACCATGATGCTGGTCTTGCTGATAGTTTGCGTCATATGACGTTATCAAGATTGGGTGTTGCGTGGCTTCCCTATTCGCTAGTGCGGGAAGACCTTGGGGCTAAGCGGCTTGTTCGAGCGGGAGGTGCCGCTTTCGATGTGCCATTAAAAATCACCTTGCTGAGACGCACAGCGCCCCTCGCAGCAGAAGCCCAGCGGTTATGGGATGGGCTGCTGGAAATGAAAAATGTAAGAACCTTCTCTGAGGTTGTTTGAACGGCATTCCACGCTTCATTGCAATGTTGGCAATTTTTTCGCCTCTTTTATTCGGTAACGCAACCTAGCCAGAAAAGTAGCGGTGCTTGCTGATGTGGCAACAGGCGTTGCGATATCGTCGCGGCTTAGCGCCCAAAAAGGGTTAATTCTTAGGAAAGGCTCAATGCGCTGAGAACCCCTATGACGACAATGCTGCCTATGGCTTCTGCTCACAACTACCGCTGGTTCATTCTACTGATAGCCACCCTGGCTCAAGCAGCGGCATGCTTTTTCGTTCAAGGCATCGGGGCCATCAGCGTTTATATACAGGCAGATATGGCGCTCTCTGCATTTCAGATTGGGGCGCTGGTCTCTGCTGCTCAACTGGTGCCTTTAGTCGGGCTGTTAGTTGCCGGCGAGTTGCTGGACAGGTTCAGTGAACGCTTAGTGGTAGGGGTGGGAACCCTCGTAGTGGGCATCGCGCTAAGCGCTGCCGTGCTGGCTGAGAGTTACTGGGCAATGCTGCTGTTTTTGGTCATCGTAGGGGCGGGCTACAGTACCGCCCAGCCTGGCGGTAGCAAATCGGTAGCTGCTTGGTTCGATAAATCCCAGCGCGGTTTTGCCATGGGGATTCGTCAGGCAGGTTTGCCGCTCGGTGGGGCGCTGGCGGCGATCGTACTGCCAACCGTCGCTATCACCTGGGGGTGGCGCGCCTCTTTTCTGGTGGGTGGGCTGATTGCAATCTTCGGGGCGTTGGTCTTTATACTTTTTTACCGTACCCCTGGTGGCGTGGTGCCGGTAGCAAGAGCCTCTGAAGGTAGCGTAAAACAAGTCGTCTTATCGCGATTGGCAATGATTCGTGAACCGGCCATGAAACAGATCATGGCGTCCGGTATTAGTTTGATCTCGGTTCAGTACGGCATTTTGATTTTTACCGTGCTCTATCTGCATAGCCGCTTGCAAATGGAGGTACTGCAGGCGGCGGCGCTGCTATTCGTAGCCCAAGGGGCCGGGGTTGCCGGACGTATTTTGCTGGCGGCCTGGAGCGACCGCTGTCGCTCACGCTATTTTCCGGTAATGGGGTGCATGGTGGCGGTGATAGTAGGGCTGCTGGTATTGGTTTGGCTACCGCTTCACTCAACGCTCATGCTGAGCGGTTTGATGGCCTGGCTAGGCTTTTTTGGTTTTGGTTGGTACGGCCCTTGGGTAGCTTATGTGGCTGAGTCTGCACCTGCTGATAAAACCGGCTTTGTGCTGGGATTGGCTATGGCGATTAACCAACTGGCGATTGTATCGATACCACCACTCCTTGGGTGGCTGTTAGATATAAGTGGCAGTTTTATGCTCGGCTGGAGTCTGCTGATCGCCATGACGTTATTGGGGCTATTAATGACCATCCAGCGGCAAGGAGAAATTAATGAAAGCGATCGTGTTTGACGTATTTGGCACTATTGTTGATTGGCGCTCCAGTTTGATTCATCAGTTCAATGAGCTAGAGAAAGAGTTGGGGATTGAACTGCCCAGTGAAGTGTTGACTGATCAATGGCGTCAGCAGTATGCCCCTTCGATGAATAGGGTACGGCAAGGCGAAATCCCATGGATGGGATTGGATGACCTGCACCGAGAAAGCCTAGTCAAACTACTCAATCAACATGGGATTGCGCTAGACGAGGCGACCATTGATCGCGTCAATCACTTTTGGCACCAATTAGAGCCCTGGCCGGATGTTCAGAATGGCCTGCAGCGCTTAAAAGAGCACTACATTATCGGCACGTTGACCAACGGTAACCTCTCACTAATGGTGGACGTTGCCCGTTATGCCAAACTGCCGTGGGATATGATTTTTTGCGCCGAGTTATTCCAACACTACAAACCTGACACTGAAGTCTATTTAGGGGGTTGCCGTCTGCTACGCCTACCGCCTGAAGAGGTAATGCTGTGTGCGGCGCATAATGCTGACCTGCGTGCTGCCCGTGCCTTGGGAATGAAAACGGCGTTTATACCCCGTCGTACAGAATATGGCCCCCAACAGAGCAAAGATTTAGAAGCAGAAGAAGCATGGGATTTTGTGGCTGAAGACCTCGTCGCGTTGAGCGAGAGTCTAATAGAGTGAGCCAACAATGCATGCCGTTAGGGCTGGATAGCATTTGTTGAGATAGTGGCAGCTATAGGTATTGAGTGTTTGAGCAGTGAGCTTATCCCCAGGCTTTATTTAATGGTAGAACGAGCAGACGCGCAAACACTGCGCGTCTAGTAACATCTTTTTATCGCAAGGAATGCAAAATGCAGTTAGCTCGATTTTTTGTCGCCATCATGTTGTTTTTTTCATATCGGCTCAAGCGGTAGCAACTGATTGGACTCCACCTGATAATCCTGATTTGCTTCAGATCTTACATGAGGCGCGACTTGATATGCAGGCCAAGCGGTACGAGTCTGCGCTGGAAAAGCATTTTTGGTTTCACGAGAATGCAGAGCAAATAGATGAAAGTATCTCTGCAGTCAGAACATCATTTGCATTTTATGACTGGGTGAGGCTCGGACAAGAATATCCACCGGCCATGGATGAACTTCTTCAGGTGAGAGGAGGCCTGATCACTAAGTTGATCAATGAAGAGTATGATCGAAATGCATTTCGCGATCTTGTATCAATAAATGCAGTTCTCAATGAGGATTCAAAGACAACGGAAATCTTTAAACTCCTCGACTCGGAGCAACCAGAGGCTGCCAATAGAGCTTTCAATCTCGCGCAACCGGCGTTGATCAAGGATAAAGAATATGAACTGTATGTGAAATACGTCAATCCACAGCATGACTTTCTACGTATGAAGCATAGCTTTGAAAGCGGCATGCTAAGCGCTAACAACTCAGATTCTAATACTTCTAGATCCGATTTCTATATTAATTCATTCCGCAATAAAGCAGCGACATTAGTTGCAGTTCTTGTGGTTAATGACCGCGAATTAGAAGCAGCCGAAATTTCTACATTAGCGAAGGAAGTGCTTGATGACCCACAATTTCATGAGGAGTTGGAGGATGCGTTAGCTGGGACTGTACCTGTTCCTTGGCCTTAAGTTAATAAATATGGCAGCAGGCCGCAAACAACCCCGGGAGGTCTTTGATCAACTTCACTGATCAGCCAGCTACCCCATGCACGACGCAGTGAGCTGTAGTTCATCCAACAGCCTTAGGCAACTCCAGGTGTTTGTATGATCGAATGAGCTATAGGAGTTAATCCTCTGCTGTCAGCATGAAGGCTTCTACAGCAATTATTAGACGTGCTACTTACCTGATTTTTTTACCAAAACGATGATAAGAGTATTTGAAGACCAGGATTTTGAAGCCATAGAGGAACTTTACACCCTCGCCAAGCTAGATGAGTTCCGGTTTGAGCGAGGCCCGTTTGAGCTGATACCGCTTCGGCAAGACGAGGAGCGCCTACGAGGGCTGATGGAATCAGTGATATTTGTTTATGCTGATAAGGGCATTCGTGGGTACGGGGCAGTTTACGAAAATGAGATTGGCACGCTGCTTGTTCACCCGCTTTTTCGCCGCCAAGGCGTCGGTAATCAACTGTTTGGTCATATGATTGCCTGGATCGGAAGACCCGTTACGCTCTGCGTCGCAAGAAGCAACGTGGCGGCAAAAGCGCTCTATCAGCAATATGGTTTTAAAGTGACCGAGGAGTTTGAGGCCTGCTACAACGGTAAGCCGGTGTTAGCCAATAAGATGGAGCAGTCCAGCACTATTTTTGGAAAATCTAGTGCTGACACAGCGTTTTCTAGAAGCCGTACAAGGTAGATATCTGGAGCCGATCCAGTCTTGTTTTTTATACGGCAAAGCCGTATATTTAAGCAATGCTATTCATCGAAACGTCTACGTTCACCAAGCTATTACCGAGTTATCTTACGGATGAGGAGTACCGTGGGCTGCAAACGTATTTGTTGCAGAAACCAGATGCGGGCGACCTTATTAAAGGGTCGGGTGGTGTTCGTAAAGTTCGTTGGTCATCAACAGGTTCGGGAAAGAGTGGCGGTATCCGAGCTATCTATTATTGGAAGAAATCTGACCACGAGATATGGATGCTCACGCTGTATAGTAAAACGGAGCGCGCCAGTATCCCTGGGCGCATGCTCAAGCAGATAGCGGAGGCAATCAAAAATGGTTAAAAGAAATCTTGGAGCAGAGATACTCGACGGCATTAATGAGATAAAACATTTCAAGAAAGGTAGGGGAGCGCTGCGCACTAACGAGTTAGCAGAGCCCTCGCCACCCAAAATGATTCGGTTGAAACTGAACCTATCTCAATCGGCCTTCGCAGGGCTTCTGGGAGTAAGCATACGTACCCTTCAGGACTGGGAACAAGGCCGTAGAGAGCCACAGGGCCCGGCCATTGCTCTTTTGCGTATTGCTGAACAACGCCCGGAAGTCTTTGATCAACTTCATTGATCAGGCAGCCACCCACCTCACGACGCTGTAAGCTGAGGCTCATCCACCACCACCGCGTCACGCAACGTTTCAGCGAAGCTTGCCAGGGCGGGTGTCCAGGACTCTGGTTCGGGGGCGACAAAATAGGTATCGACATTGGCGATGGACGTGGGCAGTTCCAGCGTATGAATCCCGAACCGGTGCTGGTGGGCTTCAACCGTCCCACGGGGTAGCACCGTGTAACCCATCCCGGCAGCAACGCAGCCAAGCATCGCGTCCAGGGAGCCGAACTCAAAAATCCGGCCTGCATTGACGCCGTAGGAAGCCAGCAACAGCTCAATACGCTGGCGGTAGCTGCACCCCTGGCGAAACGCCAAGAAAGCAGACGTCAGCAGTTCTTGTGAAGAGGGCATTCTCGTCATAGGTGTTGAGCCGACTAAGACAAGCTGCTCGCTAAATGCTTTGAGCAAGTGGTAGCGGCCATGCTCGAGTCGCCCGGCCACGAAGACACATTCCACCTGCCCGTTAAGCAACAACTCGACCAGCTCAGCCGTGGGCCCGGTCTTTATCTGGATATCAACGTCAGGCTGCGCTGCGTGGTACGCCGCCAGTATCGGCGGAAGGCGCAACGCCGTCGTGGTCTCCATGGCGCCTATACGCAGCCGCCCACACGCCTTCTCTTGGCCTTTGAACAGCGATACCGCTTCGTCGTGGGCTGTCAGCATGCGCTCGGCGTACTCCACCAGCGCCGATCCGGCACTGGTAGGGCGAACGCGTCCTGCACGGTGAAT
>Ga0208919_1000119_pt1 | contig 56026 bp, 81 predicted proteins | sample 4_EtaG_FD_184076 | JGI IMG/M metagenome (GOLD analysis project Ga0208919, IMG submission 184076) | Marine viral communities from the Subarctic Pacific Ocean - 4_ETSP_OMZ_AT15127 metaG (SPAdes) (version 3) | ecosystem: Environmental > Aquatic > Marine > Oceanic | place: Pacific Ocean | collected... | reverse complement strand
GAAGTGTTATGATGGCTATGGGTGGTGGTATTGATATCACTACATCATCTGATGCTGAGAATGTTAATCTCAGAACTTTGTTGGATGCAGCAGGTTTTGATAATGACACACCAACAATTATTAACTATAGGTTAAACTCTGGTGTTACTGTAACATCTGCTGCTTCTACAGGAACAGCAACTCCTGCATGGCAGACAGGTACTATTGGAAGTATACATACAGTACTAATTTATATTAGTGGTGCTATTAAAGGTTATGGTGGTACTGGTGGTGCTAGGGGAGATGCTAGTAATCAAGCAAGTGCTAATCATGGTGGTAATGGTGGTGCTGGTGGTGATGCTATGTCATTTGCTTGTAATGCTACTCTTATCGTAAACTCTGGTGGCTCTGTCCTCGCAGGTGGCGGTGGTGGCGGCGGTGGAGGTGGTGCTAATGATGAAGATGATAATGAAACAGCAGCGGCTTTTGGCGGTCTTGGTGGTAATGGTGCTGGTACTAATGCTGCTACAAATGGTGGTCCTGCAGTAACTGATGACGGAGGTGCTGTAGTTGCAACTTCAGGTGCTGGTGGTAATGGTGGTGATTATGGTGCAGCAGGAAGTAATGGTGCTAATGCGTCACAAGGAGAGACAAGAGGTAATGGTGGTACTGGTGGTGCTGCAGGATATGCAGTTAGAAAAAATTCTAATACAGTAACAACTACAGACAATGGTACAATTACAGGTACACAAGGATAATTAAAATGTTATGGATATTATATCAGGAGATGTTAAATGGCAAGTACATACACAACTAATTTAAGGCTGACTAAGCAGGGTGATGGAGACAACCCTAATAGTTGGGGTCAGGTTCTAAATGATGGTGTCATTAGTCTTGCTGATGAAGCAATAGCAGGTTATACTACTGTATCTATTGGTAGTGCTGCAACAGTAAATTTAACAGCTAACGATGGTGCTGATGATCAATCACGATCTGCTTTCTTAGAAATCAAAGGATCAGTAGGAGGAGTAGCAACTTCAATCTTTCTTGTTGTACCTAGCAATACTAAATCATATTCTATATTAAATAAAGTATCTGCTAATGCTGATAGCAATGTAGTCATGATGCGAGTAGCAGGTAATACTGGTGTTACTTTAGGAAGGTCTTCTACTACATTTCAACATGTAGTCTGTGATGGAACTTCAGTAAGAAGTGCTAATCTTTTACCTAATAATGTTTGTATAGCTGATAATTTATTTGTAGGTAATAATGCTCAAATAGCAGGTACTGTAACAGTGGCAGGAGCAGGTACTTTTAAAGCTGCTGTATCTGTAGAAGGTGCGGCTAAGTTTGCTTCAACGGTTACTGTATCAGGAGCAGCTAATTTTAAAAGTACTGTGACAGTAGAAGGCGCACAAGTTAATAAAAGTACAATACTTCTTGAAGGAGCCGTATCACTTGATGATGCACCTGTACACCAAACAATAACAACGATTGCAGATGCAGCAAGTATTGTAATGAATATGGCAACCAACAATCAATTCTTAGTAACTCTAGGTGGTGATAGAACATTAGCAGCCCCTACTAATTTAACAGTAGGACAGACAGGACATATCTATTGTATTCAAAATTCTGGAGGAGGTCATACTCTAGGCTATAATTCTGTATTTCAATTTGCAGGAGGTTCTGATCCAGTTGTAACACCTGCGGGAGGAGCAGTAAACTTATTAGTATTCTCTGTAAGAGCTACTGATAAAGTTGATGCAGTAATGGTAAACGATCTTAAATAGGTAAGTATTAATGACTACGCTATCTAAAATTAAACTGAAGCAAGGTCTTCATAGAGAGTCTACTCAATATGAAGAAGAAGGCAAATGGTATGATGGAAACCATGTGCGCTTTCGTTCAGGTAAACCTGAGAATATGCGTGGATATGAAACTAAAGTAAGTACTGCATTTGAGGGAAGTGCTAGAGATTTAATTACGTACCAAAGCGGAAATAATAAAAAGAGGGCTGTCTTTGGTACACCTGATAGGCTTTATGAACATGATGGTGATAGAGTTGTAGATATAACACCAATTACAACAGCCGTTACTTTAGCAAATGTTTTTGGTACTTCTTCTGGTAGCACTAGAGTATGTTGCTCAGATGCTGCACATGGTAGAGTTGTTGGAGATTATGTTTATTTTACTTCATCAGCAGCATTTAATAATGTTAGTCTACAGGGTAATACCTATGAAGTTGTATCAGTAGATAGTGCCGCTGTATTTACAATTTCTGTAACAGATGCTGCTAATGCTACAGCAAGTGATACAGGGTCAGCTACATTTAATTATTTAATACCTACAGGTAATTCAATAGCCGTTGGTGGTACAGGTTTTGGTGCAGCAGAATATAATGCAGCAGAGCCTACTTCGGTTGGTATTAGTAAAATTACTGCAACAGGAAGTAATACTCTGGTAACAGTATCTTGTGCAGCAGCACATGGAGGAGCGGCTAATGATACTGTATTTTTTATACCAAGTAATAATTCTGTTGTTCCTGCAACAGTAGGTGGTAATTTAATTTTAACAAAATCTTCTTTAAATGGTGTTGCTGTTGGAGGACCAGAGTTTACTATTGTATCTATAAATGGTACGCAACTTATTTTTAATGTTGAAACAGCAGCATCTGCATCAGGAGATGTTACATCTAATATTAATATGACTGCTCGTATTTATCCACAAGAAGCTGGAGGAGCAGCAGCCACACAAAGAGCATGGAATGAAGCAGCAAGTGCAGATGCTACTGATATTGTTTTTGATATAACACAATGGAGTCTTGACAATTGGGGCGATGATGTTGTAGCAAATAGAAATGGAAGTAATATATATTATTTTGAAAGTGATGCTTCTACTGTACCTGTTAGAGCTACATCTATAACAACTTCTCCTATTAGTGTCAACTCAATTGTTGTATCACCTAACGATAGACACCTAATAGCCTTGGGAGCCAATGAGTATTCTCCTACTGCTACTGTAAGTGGTACATTTAATCCAATGCTGGTACGTTGGTCAGACCAAGATGACCGTACTAATTGGGTTCCTTCAGTTAGCTCTACATCTGGTGAGGTAGTCCTGACTGATGGTACTAGGATTGTAGGGGGTGTACGTTCAAGAACTGCTATTAATATATGGACAGATAATGCTCTTTGGTTAATGCAGTTTGCAGGACCGCCATTTACATTTAAGTTTACACAGGCTGGTACAAACTGTGGTATGATTGCACCACATGCAGCAGTAGATTATAATGGTATCACATATTGGATGGGGTATGATAATTTTTATAGATATGATGGTTCTGTAAGAGCATTGGATTGTACAGTTAAAAAATATATATTTGATAGACTTAATGTAAAATATAAAGATAAAGTATTTACAGGTATTAATTCAGAGTTTAAAGAAATTATATGGCTCTATGCTTCAGATGAGTCGGGCGTTACAGATTGTGATAGTTATGTAATATTTTCACCTGAGAATAATTACTGGACTTATGGTACAGGTATCTTTACAACATATGCAGACCAACAAGTATTTGGTAATACAATTACTACAGGTGTTTCTTCAAGCGAAAGTAGATTATATAATAATGAACCACCAGATTATTTTACTGCTAATAATAATCCAATTGTATCCTATATAGAATCTGCTAACTTTGATGTAGATGATGGTAATCAAATATTATATATGAATAAATTAATACCTGACTTTGATTTAAGTACAGGTAAATTACGAGTTAAAATTATAACTCAAAAATATCCTGAAAGTAGTGAAAAAATTACAAAAGATTTTGATGTAACACAGCTAACAGATAAAGTTAATTTTAGAGCAAGAGGAAGGCAAGCAAAGATTAGGGTATCTTGTAGTTCACAGAATGCAAGTTGGCAATGGGGAGCAGTTAGAATTGGGTTTCAGCCTGATGGGGAAAGATAATGGCAAGATACCCAACATTTCCAACAAACTTTAATGGTATAAGTACTGATGAATTAAGAGAGTTGTACAATACAATAGAGAGTTGGTCAGCATTATTAGTATCTGAGTTAGATAGTAGAGATGTAGATGTTGATGCAGCCCCGTCTACAAATATTTATACGGTAGTTACAGTAACAAGTATAGGAAGACCACGTAAGGGAGATATAGCATATTCGGCAAGTAGCGGTAAATATAAAGGATATGTTAGTCTTGGAGCAGAAACATCTTGGCAGAATTTAAACTAATGAAAAAAATGTCACCAGAAGAATATTATGATTTAATTAATAATAGCACCTATGTTAGTAATCTTAATCAAGGTAATGTTATTGACCCTACTAGATATTTATTAACACAGAAGATGGAAACATTTAAAAAATTAAAACCTACTGAAGACCCTAACTTTATGGCAGAGCAAACACAAATACAATCGAACTATGGAAGAATGAATAATGGCAGTACAAAATAGTCCTCTTGGAGATTTATCAGCTATGAGAAATATAGCAATGCAAAGACAAGCTATGGGTGTACCTTCACCTCAAGGTGGTGGTATGCCTCCTGCAATGCCTGAACAACCTCCTATGATGCCTGAACAACCTCCTATGATGCCTGAACAACCTCCTGTAATGCCACAACAACCACCTATGCCACAGCAAGTACTACCAGAACAAAATCTTAATAAAGTTTTTAAAACGCCTCTTCCAGATGGTGATACATTAGAAACTAAAATTTTAGGAGACTTGCTTGAAAGAGCAAAGATTAATACAGCTTCTGATATGCCATCACAAGGTTTATCAATGGCTGCAGCACCAGAATTAATGAATGCAATGCAAAACAAAGTTAAAGCAGCGCAAGGTGGTGGTTTAATGAGACTTGCAGTAGATGATGGATTTTCTGGACAGGTACAAGGTAAAGGTCATGGTATGCAAGATAATGTATATATGCCAATAGTAGAAAGACAAGCAGGAAGTCAGATAGGTACACTAGCTGTCAGTCCTGATGAATATGTAGTTGATGCTCATACCATGTCAGCACTTGGTAATGGTAGCGCAGATGCAGGAGCAGATGTTATGGATAAAGTAGTAGATAGTGTACGAGAAAAAGCATTTGGTACAGACCAACAACCGAATCAAATTAATGGATTGGCAGCACTTAGACCAATGATGGAAAGGGTATAATAATGAGTATTTTATCATCACTGTTTAGTTTTGGAGATAAACCAACAACTTCAACAACAACATATAGGCCAACAATTCCAGAAGAATTAAAGCCTTATGTTAAAGAAATTTTAGAAGACCAGAAAATTCTTTATCAACAAAGGATGGATGAAGGTTATAATCCTTATACAGGTGAGACTATTGCTCCTCTTACGCCTGAACAAATAGCTGCTCAAGAAGGATTGAAGTCTCTTGTTGGTACTCAAGCCCCATTACAACAAGAAGCTCTTAATCTTGCTAGAGGTGCTACTGAAGAATTTACTGCTGATACTGCAAAAAAATATATGTCACCTTATCTTAGAGCTTCTCTTGATGCACAGAAAGCTGAAGCACAAAGGCAATATGAAAGAAATAAGGTTCCTCAATTTGAAGCAGAAGCTGTTAGAGCAGGTGGTATGTCTGGTCTTGGAACAAGGGCTGCTGTAGAAGCTGCTGAGAGAGCTACAGGACAACAAAGATTACTGGCTGATATTGAAGCTAAAGGACAACAAAAAGCTTTTGAAGCAGCACAGCAACAATTTGAAAATCAACAAGCTAGAGAGCGTCAAGCGGCTTCACAAATCTCTACGGCTGCACCTCAGATATTTAAATCTGGTGTAGCAGAGCAAGGTTTATTACAAACTATTGGAGAGGATAAACGTAAGTTAGGACAATCTGCATTGGATGAAGCATATGCTAGATACATTGAACAACAACAATTTCCTGAAACACAACTTGCTCGTTATCAATCAGCTATATATGGTAATCCATTATTAAAGCAAAAAAGTGGTACAGTTACTGGAACACAAGCAGGTGGTGGACCTGGCCTTGGTAAAACTTTATTAGGACTTGGTACAACTGCATTAGGTTTTGGAACTGGTGGAGGAAATACTATTGGTGGAACTTTATTTGGAAATATGTTTGGAAAAGCAGGTGGTGGTAGAGTAACTGAAGGACTTACTGCAACCATGCAAGCTCGTCCCTATGTAAACTACATGCGTAGAAATATGGGTGGACAAATTGTACCACCTGTAGTATATAGGCAAACTGGTAGTGTAATTCCAAATCTTCCACAAGATACTTATAAAGATATAGAGTTAGGACCAATACCAGAAAAAGGAAAACAAGAAGGAGAATTTATAGACTATAGAAAAAGAATAAGAGAAGCAGAAAGAGGAGGTCTAGGAAGACTTGCACCCCTTAGAAAAGACCCTATGGTTGAAGCATATGGAGATGAAGGATTTGCATCCAGTAAAGGTTTATCTGACCTTCAAAGAAAAAAAGCAATTAGAGCAGCGCAGTTAAATCCAGCTAGACCTATGTTAGAAGAAAGTAAAAAAATTAGAAAAAAAGAACTTGATGCTTTGCAAGGAATGTTACCAACTGATGCTGAAAAAAGAAAATCTATAGAATTATATGGTTCTGAAGGTGGTGATGATACAGCTAATACTAAGAGAATATTGGAAAATTTAAAAATTGACCGTACTCCAATACCTGCTGAGACTACTACTAAAAAAGAAAGTACTATTGGAGGTTTAACTCAAAAAGATGTAGCCAAAGGAGCAAGAGAAAATATTGAGGGTAAAGCAAAAGCACTTGGCGAACAAGCTGTAAAATCAGGTGCGCTTTCTAAAGCTGTTGTAGATAAAGCACGAAAAAGAAATCAAAGTCTTTTTGATAAAATTGAAAAACGTATTGGCGATAATCCATATAAATTACAAAAGTTTTGGTTTACAGTTGGTGCAAACATTATGAAAAAAGGTAATGCCTTTGCTAATCTTGCAGATGGATTACGAATAGCTGTTAATGAGTTAGATGTAGATAGAAAAGAAAAAGATAAACTACTAAATGAACTAGATACAAATAGAGTAGATACTGAAAATGAACTTGATAAAACTAAACTTGCTAGTGATTTAAAAGTTCTTGGCATTACTACAAAACAGAAAAAACTTTTAGCTGGGAAAACTGCGGCTGAACAAAAAGCAATGCTAGACCTTATGAAAGCAGGAGCTACTTTTAAAACTGCAGAAGCAGCGGTTATAAGAGCAGAAGCAGCAAAAATAAAAGCAGGTATACCTGATAGTCCTGAAACAAGTGACTTTAAAAATTTAGATACTATGTTTGTAAATGCTTTTTCAAGTGTTAAACCTGTATTTGGTATAGATGGTTCACCTATGGGTAAAAAAGACTTACAATTTAAATCAAAAGTAATGACTGATGCTGGTGATATTTTAAATGGTACTAAAGAATATCGTGGGCAAACAGGAGCAGCGGCAGCTAATGCTTTTATGCAATATCAAGCTAGTCTCTTGGCTAGAAAAAAATAAAAATAATTAGGAATTAAAATGGTAACTAATGTAGGCATACCTGAAGTAGGTAATCCTTTTGAAGAAGTATATCAAAATACTGAAAATAATTCTTCTTTAAATAGTTCAAAAAAATCAACTTTAGAAGTAGGCAATCCTGTTGAAGAAATATATGGAAGTTCAACTAAAGAACCTACAGAAGTTAAAGTAGATGAAACTCTAACGACAGACTCGTTAGATAAGAATGAAGTATGGCTTGATTCTGCCAAGAAAATCTATGAAGATGAGACAGGTAAAACATTTGACCCTGATGAAGCTGGCTATGATAATATTTCAGAATGGTTTAAGAATAGGCACTCTAAATATGACTATAATATGGTTAATTTGATTCAGACAGGTTTTAGTGTTGGAGACAAAAGTGATGAAGTAAAAAAAGCTTGGCTTGAATCTATGGATTTATATGACCAAGCAGATGGTGATGCAGGTGATTTTTTTAGAGCAGTAAAAAATCTTGCATTAGACCCAACAACTATTGCTTCTATTATTGCATCAATACCTTCTCTTGGAGGGAGTATTGCTACTAAACTAGGTGGAAGAGCGGCTGCTGTAGCTGCTAAAGTTTCTTTCAAAGAAAATCTTAGAAAAGAATTAAAAGGTAAGGTAAGTAAAGAGACTATTGAAGAGGTCTTAAAAACTAAAGGCTCTAAAGATATATTGGCAGAGACTTTAAAGACTGCTAGAAATAGGGCTGCAGCTAAAACAATGGGATATAAAGCTATACCTGCTGTACCTACAGGTGCTGCATATATGAGTGCTACAGATATAGCAATGCAAGAGATGGAGATTAACGCACAAACTCCAGAAACTATTGCTGAACAGTATGGTATATCTCTTGAAGAAGCTGAACAAAAATTACAAGAAATAAAAGATGAGGGCTATGATTTAAAACGTCTAGCATTAATGGCAGGACTTGGTGGTGTTACTGGTTTTGCTTTAGGTAGTTTACCTAACTATGTAGGTGGTAAACTTGGTATGGCTAAAGCTTTAGGTAAAAGTAAAGAAGGTGCTGAAGATTTAGTTGATATTCAATATAGTCCTAAAGATTCACCTCATTTAAGTATTAGAGAAACAATGCCAAGAGCTAAGTTAAATGCTTTGTATGAAACTGGAGATATTGAAGTAATACAGTTTAAAAATGTAAAAGAAATTATTCCACCTTCTTCTCGTAATAATATAAATATAGATAGTGAACAAATTCTTGAACGTGTTACGCCAGGTGGTCGCGTTGCACAAACACTAAGAAGAAAGATAACTGAAGTTTTAGGAGAAACTGGTGCTAAAAGACTTGGTAAAATAAATACCCAACTTGGTAGAGCTATTACATCTACTGCTGCATTACCTTCTTTTCTTGCTAGGTCTGCTAGACGTAGAAGTAATGTTGTACGGGCTGCTGATGTTAAAATAGAAGCTGCTATAAAAAGTTTAAAAGATATACAACAAAAAGAAAATATTTCTATAAATGCTATTACTAAATTTATAAATGAAAATGATGACTCTTTATTACGTACTGAGTCAGGTAAAACTGAAACTTTAACTAAACTACAAGAAATTAAAAAATCTATTTTTGAAAATCAAGAAGCTATTAATACTAATCTTGGTAAAAAAACAGATGATGAATTACTAGAAGAAGCTAGAAATCGTTTAGAAGACCCTAGATTTAGAGGCGTAACAGGATTAGATATAGGTCAACTTGATAAAGTATTTAAAGATTTACGTAGAAAAGAAAATAAAATAGGTGTAGCTTTTAATGAAGATGGTGGATATTATTTTAGAACTTTTGAAGCATCACATAATCCAAAGTATTTAAAAGAAATAGAAAAAGCTCTTAGTGATAGAGGTGTTGCTAAAGCAGACTTTATTACAAAAGTAGATGACTTTAGAAGTTTTATAACTAAACAAGATGCTTTTAAAAATATGTCTTCAGAAGAACTAGATTCTCATATTCATACTCTTGTGCAAAGATTATCAAAAGATGATACGACTATTTTTGATGAACCTTCTTTACTTATAAAAGAAATATTTGGAGATGCTGTAAAAACTAATAGTGCAAAAATAGGAAAGAGGAAAGAACTAGATGATTCTATTCTTAATTTATTAGGTGAGGTAACAGACCCATTTGAAAAGTTAACCAAGACCCTTACCAAACAAAACAAAATACTTGGAGAAGTAGAATATCTTAGTGATGTAAATAAATTTTTTGAAACTATTCTTGCAAAAAACTCAGATGTTAATTTAGAATTAGGTGGATTAGTTAATGCTATACCTACACATACAGCAAGAATACAAAGGACAGCATTTCCAAAAGGTGTTAATCTAAGAGAATTTTATAAAAAAATATTAAGTGATACTCAATATAAAACACTAACAAAAGATTCTGATAATGTTTTAAAAGATATTTGGGTTAGCCCTGAGATGTCAAAACTTATTGAAGATGGTGTTGATAATATATTTCCACAAGGAGGTGGTAGTGCTATATGGAGAGGTATACAGCAAGCAGCAGCCTTTGGACAATCTACGCAAACTGTTTTAGACTTACCTGCCTATGCTATTAACGCTTATGGTGCTGTACAAAACTTAATAGCATCAGGATATTTATTAAATCCTGCGGCATGGGGAGCAATGAGAAAGTCTCTTAGAGCAATGAGAAAGGGTGTTAGAAGTGAAGACCCTGAAGTAATGGAAAAAGTTGCTAGGTTAAAAAGAGATGGTGTTATTGATAGTGACCTTACATCAGAAATGATTATTAGAAATATTAATTTAAATGATGGAGATAAAACTGGTCCCTTTGTAATACGTGGATATAAAAAAGGAATGGAAGCAGCATCACGTTGGTATGGTTCTCCTGATACCTATGCTAAACTCATAGCTCATGAAGCTGAAACTGCAGCACTTAAAAAAATATTCCCTAAAAAAACTGCAGATGAGATATTTGATATGGCATCTGATAGAGTTATAAACACAATGCCTACATATGGTGTTGCGTCACCAGCAGCTAGATATCTAGGTAGAATGCCTATTGGTACATATGCTTTATTTCCTTCTGAGATGTTAAGAACAACAAAGAATATTGTCTCTCTTGCTGTTAAAGATACTTATCAAGGAATATCAACTGGTAATAAAGCACAAGCTATTCACGGTATGCGTAAGTTAGCTGGTCTTGGTGCAATGGGTGCTGGTATTGATGCTTATGTTAGAACTAATAATGAGGTTCTTGGTGTCGATAAAGATACTCAAAGAGGTATTGAAGCTTTTGCTCCTGATTGGGGTAAGGGTGGTAATCCATATTTCTTGGATGGTTTGGTTGAAGATGACCAAGGAAGAATTATAACAAGAAATGTTAGGTCTGCTAACTTTGATGCTCAAGACTATCTTAAAGTACCTCTGAGATTAATGACTGCAAAAATATTAGCAGGTGAAAATGTAACAGATACTGAGATAAGTGATGCTTTTAAAGGTATGACAAACTCTATTCTTGGTCCTTACACTAATATGAAGTTCTTGCATGAAGCCTTATTAAATGTAGTTACTGGTGTAGATTTAGAAACAGGTAGGCGTATCTATTCTAATATGCCAGGTGATGAAGGATTGTCAACAGAGAATGTTAAGAGAGGTATTCTTGAGTTAGCTGAAAGTATTGTACCAGGTACTATAGAACCTTTAATTAAATATATGGAGTCTTCTGAAGCTGCTAAAGCTACTAAAGATGGATTGGGTGTAAGCAGTTCTGGTTTTCCTCTTAGAGCTAATGACATTGCAGTATGGGCTTCCAGTGGTATTCGTCCATCTACTATAGATGTTAAACGCTCAATGCGCTTTGCCCTATCTAAAGATATACGTAGCATGTCTCAAAGCCAAAAAGAATTTAAAAACTTTATTCGTACTATGCCTGTCAAAGACTATAGTAGACCTGAGAATAAACAAGAATTACTTGATATATATAGAAGATACCAAGGGCAAAAATTATTGGCTAGTAAAAAATTGGCTGACAAAATAGGTCTATATAAAAATATATCTTATACAGATAGTGAGGGCAAGAGAAGAAAGTTTGGTCTTGAACAAGTTATCATGGCTGCAACTGATGATGGGTATTATGAGAGAGGTAAAGATGTAGAGGCTATTGCACTTGCCAATGCAGAATTAGATAACTACAGGCGTGGTGTTTTCTTACCTGATAAACTAAATACAAGTCGTGACTTTATTAAGATGCTTACTGATAAAGGTGTACCACTTAGTATCTTTAATGACCTTGCTAATATTAATCAAGAGTTTTATAGTAGGGTAGATGAAGGTCTTGTTAACATGAATATAGGTGGGTATATTGGAGACTTCTTTAAGAACTTGCTAGGCGTTAGTCCATTAAATGTAGGTGAAGAAGAGCAATTAAAGATTGCACTGGAACAGGGACAGATACCTACTGCTCCATTACCTAAAGTAAAACCTAAACTTGAAGATAATAATAAATTAGTTTCTTCAGATGATTCTGACTTAGATTATTTAATAGGCGAACATTTAGATAGACTAATGGAAAAAGATTCTACACAAGAAGACCGCACTGAAGCTAGAAAAAATTTAGCTGAGTTTGCTAAAAGAACTAGAGATACAGAGAGTGGAGGTTTTGGTGGTTATACAGCGGTTAATCAACCTGTTGGAGATGAAGAAGCAACAACAGCAAAAGGTGCTTATCAATTTGTTGAGGGTTCAATAGTACCAGCATTAAATAGATTGAAAAAATATATTGGTGAAAAAGATTGGATGGCACGAGCAAGAGAACATAAAGATATTTTTAAATTAACTCCTAAACAACAAGACCTTCTTTTTTATGGAGATATTTTAGATAAAGAAGTAGGGGGAAAAAAGGGTATAGGAGATAAATATCTTAAAAAAATTATTAAAGGTAATAAAAAAGCTATGTTTGATTTGTATAAAGAAGGACATCATATAGGTGAACTCCCTGAAGAAGCATATAGAAATGCAATAACAAAATTTTTAAAAGGAAATAAGTAATGGATGGTTCAAGCCACATGATATGGAATGCTATACTGAGTCTTGCGTGTGGCTCGTTTATATGGTGGATGCGAGGTATTAATGTGAAGATAGAAGAGAATAGAAAACTGGTAAGCAGAACCAGAGAGGAAATTGCGAGAGAGTACGCACGTAAAGATGAGGTTGATAAAGACCTTGATAAAATCATGAGCCGCTTTGACCGCGTAGAAAGTAAGCTGGATAATTTAATGGAGAGAATAATAAAGTAATGTCTAGAAATTGGGAGTTCTTTACAGAGCAGGAGATGCAATGTAAAGGTACTGGAGTATGTGATATGAATGAAGCTTTCATGTCAAAACTTATACAGTTAAGAAAAAAGTTCAATCAACCAATGATTATTACTTCAGGTTATCGACACCCTGCACATAACATGGTAATAGGTGGGGTTAGATACTCAGCGCATATTAAAGGTAGGGCTGTGGATGTATCTATTACAGGTAAGGAAGCATTTAGATTAGTGCGTTTAGCTTTTGATGCTGGTATGACAGGTATAGGTATAGCACAAAGAGGACCAGTTATAAAAAGATTTATACACATTGATGACCTAGAAGACAGCGATGAAAATCCTAGACCTTTAATATGGAGCTATAAGTGATGTTAGTAGAATTTTTATTATGTGCAGTAGGACTTGCGGTTGTTTGTTGGTTTGGTTATTATTTAGCAAAGGATGAATGATGGATAATATTAAATTAAATTATGCGCTGATATTTGCTATGGTTCTACAAGCTATAGGATTGATATGGTATGTCTCTAAGTTGGATAGCAAAGTAGAAACAGTATATAAGTTCTATGAACAGGAATCACAAAAGTCTGTCGTTGTTACCCAAGCCAAGATGCAATTTGATTTGGAACGTGTCATGCAAGATATGAAAGATATTAAAAAGGATTTGGCTAAGAATAAAAACAAATCCAAGACAATAATAAAACAACATAACAGAATATTTAAAATGCTAAGAAACAAGAAAGGGAGTCAATCTTCTAGACAATATGGGTACTAAAGTTGAGGAAGGCTGAAAAAACAGGCCCGTAGAGCCTCACTGAGTAGCCTTCTAAGGGGTCGCTGCACCTACCCCACCCGAAGACTACCAATGTTGCTGTACGGGCCTCCTACCCTAGCTACTGTGGATTTACTCTATTTCAGTACTATCTTCTCCCTCTTCTTCTATATCCTCTACAAAATCACACTTTTCCAGTAGTGAATAGACTTTATCCTCACCTAAAATATTAAGACACTGTACTATTCCATCCTCTAAAGACTTCTCATCTAGGTTTGTATCTAGCTCTGAGTTGTTACCTCGTACCCTAGATAATAATTCAAGAGCTTTCAATGCACTATTGGTATGACCATTGGCTCTGGCAAATGTATATTGACTTTCTATTTCTTCAATAACATCTACATTAGTTTCAAGTTCATTCTCTAGTTCTCTGACACGTTCAGCTACTTCATCATTGTTAATAAGTCTATAGCCTTGATTGGCTGCTGATGCTGCTGCATACCCTGCAGACTTGGCAGCTTCAGTTGCATTCCTATGTAAGATATAGGACTGTGCAAACTTCTCCTGTTTCTCATTGAGTCCCATTAGCCTCTCCTACTGTTTCACGTTCTATATCATCATGGTCAAATTCAGCCCAATAGAGTTCAAGAGCTTCTCCATTTGATACAGCCTCAAACTGGTGATACTCTCTTGGTCCTACTGTAGTCCATTCACCTTCTTTAAGAAGTGTTTCATCTATAAGATTATAATTATTTTTCCAAACTCTAATAATTAATTGTCCTTTAGTAACATAAAAACCATTCCACTTATATTTGTGTTTATGTTTACTACATTTACTACCTTTAGTAAATTTTATATGATGAAATTCAAACACACCATTTTTAAATATAGAATTTGTTTCACCCCAGATTTTACCTGCTTTCATTTTTAACAGTTATCTATGCTTCAAATTATTTCTATGTGTACCGTTTCTTTTCTCAAAGGTACGCATACCACCAAGTCCTAATAATGCAAGTGTCAGGGACATCAAGCCTTCAGTCTCAATATCTGGTAGTGGTATTGCCTGTCCTGTCACGGCTATATACCATGCAGCTATAGGTAGAAATACAAACTGCCACCCTAAACCAAAGGCACATATCCACATGATGCTGGGCCTAGCTCCCGCAACAAAAAGGCTGGGATGTTTTGCTTGTTCTTTATTGACATCTATCTGAGCAAGGTTGGCATCAGCATATGCCTTACGTAGCTCAAAGTCTAACTTAGCTTTCAGGTCTTTGTCTGCTACAAACTTATCAAGTACCTTACCTGCTACTCCTACTATTGAATCTGCTATTCCTAGTACCATTATTCTTCTCCCATTAAAGCTGTACCCTTCTCATCTTCCTGAGTCAGGGGTACAATATTAATTCGTCTATGTATTTTAAATCCTTGTGTAACTAATTTTTCTTTATCATCAAAGACATCAAAGAAAACGTAAACTATTATATCTTTGTTACTCTTATCTATAATCTCAGCAATAAACTGTAGCCAATCTTCAGGGCTATGTAATGATATATGTACATTACTACCATCCTTGAGCTTCTTTAAGGCTGGCATACAAGCTATGTTAAGAAAGACCATCTTCTGTGCAAAGCTACATATCTCTCTGATAACCCAATGAAGGTCATCAGTAGGTACGTGTTCTAATACATCAGTACATATAGCTGCATCATATAGACCCATAGGAAGTTCGCTATGCTCTTCATGTGCAGGGTCATATAAACGATGTTTTGTTAAATTCCAATACTCATGTAAAGGTTTATCAAGATTTTTATATAAAGGTTTCTTCTCAGTTACCAGTTCATAATCATCTGTATAGAGGAGTCCTTTACCACACCCATAATCAATAAGTGTTTTACATTCATTCTTCTCTAGGTAATTCTTAATTATATCAATATACTTTACAAGACTACGCCCATTGAACATACCCTTTGAACTCTTGTGCATCTCCTTATACTCTTCAAGAAGCTTAGTATATCTAGGTGAAGGAGAATACCTACTAAAAAATTTATTTGATTCAATCATAATAACCCTTAAATTGTGGACGTTTCTCTTGAGATTCTTTTATTTCCCACAGGTCAGCTACCATAGTATCTTCTCCATGATATGTCAAGACACCTTCAAGACCTTCATCAGAGAATATCTTCTCACAGTCTTGAGCCATAGCCAGTAACTCTCCTGTAGTCCAGTATGTGTTGTCACCTACTGTTACTTGGAAGTACTTGGGTCTAGGTGTTTCACCACCTTCTAAATCTCCTGTAGTTTCTGTCTTCTGTTCTTTGGTAGGTTCTTCCATACAGCAATCAAAACCAAAGAGATGTACATCCCTGAAGCCCATTGTATGTAGCATACCAATGCTTCTCATGGCAGCACATGTACCACCAGTAATGAGAGTAGCACCCTTGGGTATGTTTAGCTCTTCCATTATCTTGACCTGTTGGTTCTTTATTGACTTGCCTTGTTCATCTTCTTGTCTAAGGCCATCAGTAAAAGCATGCCATCCCCATATCTCACAGTCTTTTTCAATCAAGAACTCTGTAACAGAAGGGTCTGTCATGGATGCCAACATAAACTTGGTACTCTTATCTATCTTCTTAAATAAATCTTTACGTATAATACCATGTGTACTCGTACCTGTAATTGGTCGAGGGTCTAGGATAACGCAACACCAAGGCTTGATACCATTCTTAATAAGAGTAGGATAAGAATGTTTAACACAGACTACCTTTGGATTACCTAAATCTTTAATGGTCTGTTTTAATTGTTTGATATTAAGATAAGGACCAGCAGAAACAAGTATTGCTGATTCCTTATGAATAGGATGCTTATGTATCCACTTATCTTTATCAATAAGTTCCATGTTGGCTTTAATATTATCTTGTATAAAGTCTTGAGGTACACAATCTCTTGGATGTACAACAATAGGAACTCTCTTTAGTTCATCAGGACAGTCAACAAGGTCTTCTTTATTAAGAATCAAACACAGGTGAGTGTGGCCACCACCAATAACAGTATCACCAGAAGGCAAGACATGCTTACGAGTGATAACGGACTCATCAAATACAGTCCACCCATCCTTCGTAGTTTCTTCAGCATTGACCTTCTTCGTGGGTATCTTATCAAATACATGTTTAACTCCGTGATATTGTTCTGGTGGTATTCTTTCATCATCTTCTGTGAAGTAATGGTCCATGACTACTACTGGTATGTCTTTCAACATACTGTATTCATGTTCAACAGTTTTAATACTATTACCACTACCAATCATAGCAAAATCAACTCTATCATTTATATCAAGATAAGGATAATCTATTCCACTTCTGTATTTAAATCCTACATAATCACTATCCAATGTATCACGAACATTACCCTTAAATAACTCCCAAGTAAATGTTTTACCATCTCTTTCTTTTATTACATTAGCAAATTCTTCAAACCTTTTCTCAACGGCTGCTAATGTATTGTGTGGTTTAACATTGAACTCTTCTTCATCTGTCTCCATAGTCGCATCTTCAAACAGGTCATAGCCTATGTAATGTACTGAGTCGCTGTTCTCCAATGCAGCCAAAGACATTTCAATAGCTCGTCCTCCATTCCATGTGCCTGTCTCAAGAATAGTCTTTGGTTTATAGAGCCGTATGACATCAGCAAGCTGCTTGTATCTGTTGGGAAGTATATCAGGTGATACCTCTTCATCAGATAATTCAAACATACGATTGCCATCCATGTCACGCAGAGCTACATTAGTACTACCCTGCAGATGAATAAACATATCACCTGCTATAGAGTTTTCATAGCTGACCTCATGCACTCTCATACCATGAGCCATGTAGATAGTCATCAACCTATTCATGAGAAAACCATCATGCCATTCACGATAGTTTAAAAACTCTTTAGATAAATAAGCACCTCTTAAATCACCAAGCATATCTACTGGTGTTTGGCGTGACAGATTAAAACCCTGTAAGAAAAATTCATAGCCACCTTCTTCATTAGTCAAGGTTACTATATCACACTTCTCTTGTTTTTCTGGTAGAAGTTTATCAAGGTCTGCTATTTTAATAAGCTTCTTGGACATCGTGTCTGCATCTATCCAGAACAACCAAGAGTTACCATTATTAAATGCAGTCTCTGTCAGAGCTATGACCTTTGGTACAAAGTTATAGGCATCTATTGCAGTATTGTATTGTACTGCTCCACCTTCTGTACCATCGTGCTTCTTGCAAATCTCTCTGCAAGCTTTGAAGTCTTCTATCTCTTCAAGATTATGATAATGAATGTTCTTAGCTTTGGGTAAAGAATAATTTTTTATATCAATATCATAGTAATAGCAATGAATATCAATAGAAGATTGCCAAGAACTACTCATAAGATTGAGTAGCTGAGAAGTCATCTTCTGTAGATACTCCTCATTAAAACATGTTACAAATTTATATCTCATTTTTCCCATTCTAAAGGCTCTATCTTACCATGACCAGCAAGGTAAGTATAATCTCCATTCCACTCTGAAGCATACATACCATCAATATCCCTGCCACATTTCCAATCTTTAAACCAAGGACCACCTGTAGTAAAGTGTACGTTCTTGGCTTTAATATCTTCTGGTGAATGATTGTCCAACCAGTTCCATTCTTGATGTATAGTTCCAATATCACCGTCTTTATCAGGCAACCATTCAAAGCCATGTAGCCAACCACCTGGCATTGTATTAATAACTTCAGGAGTAAGCTTCTTATTAAGCTCATGGCTACAGTTGAACAACATAAGGCTAGACCAGTTCTTTCGACGGTAGTTTTCTTGCTTACGTCCATCCATTTTATAACCGTCACCTGGAGCATAGTCATGCTTGACGCAATATAATGGATAGTAATCTGTATTGTACTCTTCAAACAGTTCATTGATATCAGTACGTAGATACATATCACAGTCCATGTATAATGCCCAGCCTTCATACATATTCATAGCTGGTACTAAGAACCTCGTGAAACTAAACTCACTGGAGAAAGGCTTGCCATCAATAGTGTCAATGTTCTGACCATCAACTGTATCATATGTCCGTGTATACATACCCATACGCTCTACAACATCACGTTTGATAGGGACAATACGTACATTATCTACGGCTATTCTCTCAATCGTAAACTTTAAAACTTCGTAAGCTACGTCTTCCTTTGGGTCGTAGCCTATGTATACTGTATTTGGCGACTTTCTCATTTATCTCTCTCTGATATCATTTCGTTTTGTATTTCATGCACTCTTTGTTCTAAAGTATTAATTGTTGTTACAATGTATCCTGTATCATATTCTTCAATTCTTTCACGTAGTATTTTTATTTCACGTAAAAGAAAGTTCATATGATTTAACTTACTTTCAAACGTATCTAGGCTACTATTTAAATAAAGGTTTGTCATTTTTCTATTCTACTATATATTTAATTTTTTGTCAAGCACTTTCTGCCCATACTTCTGACCAGCTACCTGTCAATGCACCCTTGGCATAGTCAGTGGAATGGTTTTCAAAGAAGTTAGTATGTGTAGGTGCATTAATCATAGTCTCTACCCAAGGTAAGGGATTACGTTTAACTTTGAAGATTCCCTTCATTCCCATAGAGATAAGCCTACGGTCTGCGATATATCTTATGTATTCTTTCACTTCAGTATCACGTAGTCCTTCAACCTTACCCATTCGGAATGACAGGTCAACAAACTTATCTTCTAGGTCAACCATAGTTTCTGCTATGCTATAGATAGCTGACTTAGTTTCATCATTCCATTCTTTCATGTTCTCTTCGATATAGGTTCTAAATAACTTAATCATACCTTCTGCGTGTTGTGTTTCATCTACTATAGACCATGTAACAATCTGCCCCATGCCCTTCATCTTACCATGTCGAGGAAAGTTAAGAAGCATAATGAAGCTAGAGAAAAGAGCGAGTCCTTCTGTAAATGCAGAGATAGCAGCAATCTTTATTGGCAAAGATATCTTCTTGTTATCTACGTTGGACATGAAGTATTCATGCTTCTCACGCATGGCATCGTATTCCAAGAACTCATTGTATGTAGTGTCAGGCATACCTAAAGATTCTATGAGGTGCGAGTAAGCTGCAATGTGTAGTGCTTCCCTAGCCGCAAAGCCTGACAGCATCATGCGTACTTCAGGCTGTGGAAAGTTAGGAAGGTAGTTATCTATATATCCACCAGCTACATCAATGTCAGACTGCGTAAAGAACCTGAAGATGTTGGTAAGAAAATATTTCTCCTCTGTAGATAGGTTGTTCTTCCAATCCTTGATATCTTCAATCATAGGTACTTCAGTATGTAACCAGTGTGATTGCTCATGCTTTAACCATAGGTCATAGGCCCAAGGATAATGAAAAGGTTTAAAGTAATTACGTTTATCTTGTAGCTTTAACTTATCCGTCATAGGGTCTTTCTCCTCTGTTATCAATCCATTTGTGAGGGATGTCTTCTTGGTGGTCAAAAGTATAGTGGCTGTTCCACATAGCACAAGTTATGCTAGTAAAAATTCCATAGCCTTTACTCCTTAGATGGCAATACCATTTATAAATCATACTGGTTCTCATTCAGTTACTTTATGATTGCCATGATTAGGATGAAAGTTGTAATTAATATTTGCTACTGCTCTAGCTGATGCTGCTTCTTCAACAGTGTCATAATATCCTAAATGTTTTTTAATTTTATTAATATATATTTCTGCACGATATTTTTTATGTCGTTTATAAAAACTCACACCTGCATAACCAGTTGTACTATTATTTTGTAATGTTCTATTTTTATTATTTTCACTACAAGTCACATCCCTAAGATTTTTAATTCTATTATCTGTAGGGTCTTGATTGATATGGTCTATTTGATTTTTAGGCCACTCACCATAATATATTAACCATACTATACGATGTGTAGAATACCTTTTTCTTAACACAAAACCATCTAATCTAGCTATCTGTCCAGACTTTCTACGAGTAATGGCTGTAAGTGCTTCTTTACCAGCAAATTTATTATTCCAAGACTTCATATGCCATTTAGGATTTTTAAAATATTTTGCTGGTCTTTCTTTCCAGTAAAGTTTACCAGTATCAGGATTGTAAGTTAATAATTCTCTAGCTATCTCAGCAGTAAGTTCCATAATTAATATCCTTTCAATTAACCTTCACAAGCTAAACACTCTTCACCAGAGGCAAGAGATTCAATATCAATCTCTTTGATAATCTCACGTTCAATCTTACGTGATACCTTATCAGCCTTGCCAATCTTTTCAGAGCGACAGTAATACATAGTCTTTACTCCTTTCTTCCATGCTAGGAAATGAACTGCATGTAGATAAGTTATGTTTGCATCTGGCCTGAAGAATACATTGAGTGATTGTGATTGGTCAATATATTCTTGCCTGTCAGCAGCATGTTCAATGACCCACCTCTGGTCAATCTCCATAGCTGTTTTGTATAAATCTTTTTCTTCATCTGTTAGACAACGTAGATGTTGTACTGAACCATCATTAGCTATAATAGAAGACCAGATACGGTCATAGTTAAGGTTCTCATTGTCTTGGCATTTCTTTTCTATAAGTTTATCCAAGAACTTATTCTTGTTTAGAAAGGCACCACTTAGGGTATCTTGCCTGTAGGCATTGGCTCTCCAAGGTTCAATAGATGGAGAGGTATTACCCATGATAATAGAAGAAGAAGCATTGGGTGCAATAGCCATGACATGACTACACCTAAGTCCAGTACCATGAGCATCAGGTGCTTCACCTCTTTCAGAACCAAGCTCACGATTAGCTAAATCAAGACCTGCTTTAATATGTTTAAACATTCTTATGTTACTGGACTTGGCTACTGCAGTTTCAAAAGGGACTCCTTTCTTTTGCAGGTAGGCGTGAAACCCTAATGCACCAACACCAACGCTACGCTCACGCATGGCAGAATATCTTGCACGTTCAATACTATCAGGTGCTTCATTAATAAACATTGTTAATACATTGTCTAGCATCTCCAATACATCTTTGAGGAAACCTTTTTCTTTTGACCACTTATCAAAGTACTCAAGATTAAGAGATGAGAGACAACATACAGCAGTACGCTCTTTATTTGTTGGCAGTATAATCTCTGAACATAGATTAGATTGATTAATCTCCAAGCCTTGTTGCTTGAGCCATACAGGTAGCTTCTCATTGGATGTATCAATGAAGTGTAGGTAAGGCTCTCCTGTTTGCATACGCATCTCCAAGATACGCTGCCACATATCTCTTGCTGATATAGTCTCTTTAACTTCTTTTGTATGTGGGTCTTTGAGATGCCATGTATCATCTATGTTGGGGTCAGTCATACACTCTTCAATAAGTTTCATAAACTTATGACTGATATTAATACCATGATGTAGGTTAAGGCACCTAAAGTTTTGGTCGCCTGTAGGTTTACGCATCTCCAAAAACAAAAGAATATCAGGATGGTCAATATCAAGATAAGCAGCATAGCTACCCCTACGGGTTTTACCTTGTCTGTATGCCAAGCTGGAAGCATCATACATCTTGAGGTGTGGCATCATACCTGTAGACTTCTCATCTGCAGAGCGAATACCAAACCCAATACCAACTCCACCACCATACATAGATAGCCAGTTAGTCTCTGATAGATTATTAACCAGCCCTTCGGCTGTATCTTCAATGTAGTTTAGATAACATGAAATAGGTAGGCCACGTTTTGACCTTCCATAAGAAAGTATTGGAGTAGAATAAGATAACCAATGTCGTGAGGCATATTCATATAACCTTTGTGCGTGTTCGTTATTAGAAGAAAAAGTTTTAGATACAAAAGCAAACCTCTCTTGCGGAGAGAGTTCGTTATCCATCATATAGGATTCTTTAAGTCTTGCTATTCCAAGCTTATCAAAAAGATTATCTCTCTCAGGATTAATTGTAATACCAAGGTGGGTTATTTGAGACATGTATTATTTTCCTTTGTCATATACCATTTCTAATATCATCTCTGCATAGTGAATTACTTTTCGTATATCCTTCTCACCATCTCCCTTTGTTCTATGGCGTGTGATATACTTAATTACATTACCTTCCAGAAAGTCAAGCTGGTTAGCATAGATATACTCAACAGGTTGTATTCCACAATCTTTATAATGATTGCCGCCAATCTGTTTGTCAAGAGCTTCTTTCTTAACTCTCTCAACTTGTTCCCTATCTTCTTTTAATCTTTCAAGTATGTAGTCATCCCTAGATTGCATATTAAATCTCCTATTTTCTCTTGAGAATACTGTTTAACTTGCTTCTAATCTCTTGTGGATTTTTAGAGTTAATAACATAAGATACAAACTCCCTAACTTTTTTAGGTTTTAATCCAGCATAGTCACATATAAATTGAAAGTTCTGACTCGTAACACCAATAGATGCAAAGAACCATGACGTAGCTTCATCTCTCAACATTGTTATACTGGTAGATTCTTCATTAGTCTTTGGCTTTGTAGCATCTAGGATGGCTTGGAATACAACTGATAAAAATAAAACTCTGTCAGAATATTTTTTAGTATCATTATGTATATCTAATATATTATCTAAATCTTTTTGGTTCATTATCAAATTCTTGAACAGGTCTATAGAACTTACCACCGACATAGTTGTTATAGAAAGCTGGTTCATCTGTACCTTCTAAGGTAGAGGATAAAACATTATACTTCATCTGATAGTAAAGTTCGTAGTACTTTATGCTCCTTTTATTTTTAAACTCTGCTATTATTTCAAACTTAAAATTTCTTTTACCTAACTTCTTAATATCATCCAATAGCAATTTTGAAGAACCCATATATATTTTCCAGTTTGATTCTCTCTTCCTTGCTTTGAAACTTCCTTTCTTTCTTTTAACTTGATGCCAATATTGTTTACAACCTACATATGCTTTACCTGTTTTCTTATTGGTTATAAGATATACGAACCCAAAGTTATCATTAGGGTCTGGCTTCTTACGATATTTCCAGTGCATCTAATGAGTTAGTTCTTCAACTTCAGGCATCTTAGCAATCTGCACCAGATACCTTTTGCCATTTGCATACTTGAATGTACGAACACCTTGCCCTTGATTAGCATCAGACCAACACAACTCCTTGTGTCTACAATAAACACAACCAACAGGAAGCTTATAATTACCAGACTTCCCATCAGGTATAGCATCATAACACCTATTAGGTACGTTGTCTCCTGCCACAATTTTTTTAATTTTCTTAACCCTGTCACCAGCATTTATCATCTCCATTGAATGAACAGGTGTTAAGCAAATCTTACCTGTAGATTTATCTATAGCAAGGAAAGCTGCTTTATCTATGCCATTGGCTTGAGCATACGCAGATATCTGTGCTATGTAACCAAAGGGGTCATCCTCTGCTATGTTATGAGAAGCAAACTTGTCAAAGCTTCTACCAGAAGCAGACTTACAATCAACCAAAACCCCATCAATAATTGCATCCTGATGTCCTAGCACTCCTTCCACTGATACTTCTTTCTGCTGTGCTTCTACTGTGTGACCAGCAACTTCAGCGCAGAGTAAAAGTAATTCTTCCAGTATATAACCATAGAGAAATTTAATCCTTGTGCTTGGTGGTAAACTTTCTTCAGTTGTTTTTGTATTAACATCATACCACAACTGCCTGTTTGGTTTACCAATACCAGACAACCTTAGATGACCTTCTCTTGGTTTGCTATACATAAATTCTTTGATATGAACTTTAAGCATATCGCCAAACTTATCTATGAGTTCATCTACTTCTTTTTCATTCCTTTCTATAGGAGTAAGATTAAAGAGTTCATATATATCTTCTACTAATGTTTCAATATTTTTCATAATAAAAATAGGGTGCCGCACTAACCCTAATGCGACACCCCATCCTCACTTAGTTACCAAACGGGATATCATCTGACATTTCAGTAGAAGAATTATTAACGTACCCACCTTCTACAACATCAAAATCTTTATCACCATACTCAATCAACTCTACCACTTGAACTGCCGCAAGGTCAGCCGACTTACCTGACTTACCTGCATAGTTCCACTCATAGGGAAGGGCTTTAACAGTTACTACGCTGCCATTTCCAATGAGCTTATCGTCCCAAGAATTGTTTCGGGAATCGACTACAACTGGTGCTTTACGAGGACCATTCTTGCCCTGCACCTTACGCTTCAAGGTAACGAACTCACCTCGTTCATCATCCTTGTTTCGCACATTCAAACCAGCTTCTTCAACCAAAGCTTTAGTATCAGAATCAAGGCAAAGGTCAAGTTGCCAAGTAGGTTCAAAGGTGCTGTTAGGCTCCACTACTGAAGCCCAATAACATTTACCAGTAAGATATAATGGTGTAATAGCCATTACTATTTTCTCCTTGTGTTTATTGCTACACTATCGTAGCTGTTGATAAAAAGTTTATAACTACTCAAACGCAATCAGTATACACGAACTGATTTATGTTGTCAAGTGTTAATGTGTCTCTGCCCATGTCTTACCAACTTTGTAATCACAGTCAAGCTCACATTTAACTTCAAGTGTTTTCTGTGTCTGTGTCATTGCCTCCTTTGTTAATTTACAAAACCTATTTACATCTGGTATAGCCACTTCAAATTGATATTCATCATGAATTGAAGCAACCAACCTTACATCTAGGCCAGCCTTTATGACCCGTTCCATGATATGAACAAGCCATTGCTTACATATTATAGCACCAGCACCTTGAAGTAAAGTGTTTAATGCCGCATGTTCTGACCTAATATGTAATAACCTACCATCCAATGCAGGGATAGTACCACCCTTAGACCATCTCACTACATTCTCTCTTAATCTTTTCAATGCTGGTGTACGTTCTAAAAACTTTTTAATAAGCATTTGCCCTGCGGCTGGACCCTTACCAACTACATTACCAATCTTAGCTGGCCCTGCACCATAGAGAAAAGCATAGATAAAAGTCTTAGCTTGGTCTCTGGTTCTTAATCCAGCGGCTTGCTGATTAGCTGTGTGTACATCGCCCGTCAATACGATGTTCGTATACTCAGGGTCATTCATGTAGTGAGCCAAGCATCTCAGTTCAAGACCACTGGCATCCACACCTACCAAGCGATATTTAGAAACATCATCAACCGTCCAGAGTCCTCGACATTCTCTGCCGTAAGGACTATAGATAGCGGGAACTTGTGCCATATTAGGTACTGCATGTGCCATCCTTCCTGTTATGGTACGCAGTGTCATTACTTTGCCACGTACACGGTTGTCTTCTTGGCATTCTGATATCCAAGACTTTAATAAGCCAGTGCGTTTCTGCAATAGGAAATACCTGTTAAACATTTCTGCCTCTGGCATTTTAATTTTTGATAAGACTGCTTCGTTAATAATAACATTACCCTTATCAGTAAACTTCTTTGGTGTCCATCCACGTTTCTGCAATCTGTCAGCTATCTGTTGCCGACTGCCAATGTTGAATGGTATCTTCTTTGTCTTTGTTTTTAACTCTACTATAGTTGGTTCAAACTCTTCTTCTGCTTTACGCTGTAGCTCAGATAATTCATCCTGTAATTGAGCCAGTAATATCATACCATCTTTTAGATTAAAAGCAAACCCATTCTTTTCCTGCTTATCTATAATAGCACGTACATCACGCTCTAATTTATAAGACTTGGAACTAAAACCACCACCTTCTTCTTCAAGTTTCTGAGCCAATAATCTTGTTACTTCTGTATCACGTTTACAATACTCCAACATCTCTGGTGTATATTCTGAGAAGTCATTGAAGTCACCTTTCTCATAACCAAGTCTTTTACCCCATGCTTCAAGCGAATGACCATCATCTCTAATAGGGTTATATAATTGAGATTCAATTAGTGTATCACGAACCTGATTTAATTTTATATTTGAACCTGTTAAACGGTTTAGGACAGGAGCATCAAAGCTAATACCATTGTGCATAATAAAGGTATTAATTTGATTAGACCACACCCCAAAGTCTTTACACTCCTGTCCCACCCATGTTTTAACTTTATTTGTTTTATAACACCTCGCTACAATACAATGTATCTTTGTTGCATTAAGACTATCTGTTTCAATATCAACTATTGCTTTGGTCATGAGACTTTTTCCATATCATTGGAGGCTTATTAAAATACTCACTTTCTAATGCGTGACTTAATTTAATCCTGCTAATCACATCCTTCCTGCCAAATCGTTGATACTTCTTGTAGATAGCTTGTGTTGAATTGTTGACATATTTATCAGATACAGCATTTAAACAAAACTTTAGTAGCTTGTCCCTATCAATAAAAATATATTCATCTTCTTGCTCAAACACAATATAATCTGCATCACCATAGAGCCATCCCCTATTTCCCCTGACGTTTTCAAACTCTACCCACGTATACTCATCATCAAACTTTGCATTAGAGCGTGATGCTTTCTTACGACTCTTAACATCTACTGAAAACGACTGACCATTTTTTTCAAGATGAAAGTCTATATGCTTAAACATATCGTCGTTTCGCGTAGACTTAGTAACTAAATAATTTTTACTCTCAGCTTCTTTACGAAAGTTATTTTCTGTAATCCAGCCATTCATCATTCATTCTCCACAAAGGGGTTATTAATCTCAGTCATTCTACCAGTTTCTTTATTGTAATGCAAGTAGCAAGCAACACCTGTCTCACCAGTGTACCTATTCTTTAGAATACGTATGGTTGTAGTATTGGCTTCTGTCTCATCGTCTGCTTGCTGGTTCCTTTCCAAGGCTATGACTCCATCAGAAAGATGTGCAATGCTGGCAGAGCCGCGCAGATGTGAGAGAGATACCTCACGCCCATCTTCATGCCCCCTATCACCTGCTGGCCTACGTAGGTGGCTAACAAGTAATAAAGATATACCTGTTTCTTCCACAAGAGAACGTAGCTTGGTCATAAGAATATCAATGGACTTACGCTCATCACCCATATCTTCCTGACCTGACACAAGAATAGATAGATGGTCAAGTATTACCCACTTACATCCTAAAGCTTTGGACATATACCTAACACGGGATAATATTTCTTCATTGGAGATTGAACCAAAATGGTCAAAGGCAAAGAACCTTTTAGTTCCTATGGTTTTATCTTGCCATTCACGTAGTTGTTCGGATGAGAACTGGTCACGCACTTCTTTAATGTAAAGCCTAGCGTTGGCCTCGACACTCATGATGTTGAAAGCTGTGTTGCGTACACTTTCTTCCATTGCCAAGACACCAATATTATCTTTAGTGTTCATCATGAGGTGGTGCATGAGTTCACGCATGATGCTGGACTTACCCATACCAGCACCACTGGTGAACGTGACAAGCTCACCCGTTCTCATCCCATAAGTTTTTTCATTAAGGCCAGACCAAGGATAAAGACAAGTATCACAATAATTTTCCTCATATAAACTATCTCCTAAGTCATGTAGATTAATAATACCAGCAGGAGTAAATGGTTTAGCCGCCCACCACAGAGTCATAAAGTCTTCTGACTTACCAATCTTGAGATATTCATTGGCATCCTTTAAATCCAAAGACATTATCTTACATTTATTGGGTTCAAAGATTGCCGCTACATCATCAGCGGCTTGCCTACCAGCTTTATCATTATCAAAACATAAGACAATATTATCAAACTGATTAAGATATTCAAAGGATTGCTTACAGTTTGATGCCGCTGATGCCGCACCATTTTTGAGAGATACGACAGGCCATTTAGAACCCATCATTTGATAGGCACTCATGGCATCAACTTCACCCTCACATACAGTAATGTACTTGCCCTTTTGCGTGAAGATGTGTTCACCAAACAAACCAGCAGAGGTCATTGGTCCTTCAGACCAGAATTTTTTGTTTAATGTATCACGAACTTTATTGGAAATGTGATTACCATTCTTATCAAAGTATTGGTAGATATGATGGGTAGTCATAGAGCCTTGTTTTTTTGTTAATGTTTTATATATCATAGCGGTATTCTTGACAATCTTTCGGTCAGGAATATCTCCATATTCTGCATTAACATTATTTTTAAGTGGTGCTGTAGACATATTATCTAATCCTTTTTTCCAAACTTCATAAGAAAAACTTTCTCTACCGTCTGAGAAAGTATGATGGTCACAACTAAAACAATGAGTCTGCCCATCAGGATAAAAATGTTTTGCGTCTGATGAACCACACTCAGGACATGGGCCTTTGTATCCCTTTTCTTCTGGTTGCACTGTGTTCCCCTTTCTTTATAGAATATGCGGTAGAGGGTTTAACTCCTAACATATAACATAGGCTTCCTCTATCGTCAAGCTCCATCTTCGCTTCACGTTTAGTTTTAAAACTTTTAATGAGTATATCTTTATAATAAATATTATACATCTTCAAAAGTTTCTTTCCATAAGTTGTCTACAAATTCTTCCTTATCCTCCATCATCTCATTGAGTTCTATCTTTGCAAGATACCTTGCTTCTTTAATATCATAGCCTTCTTCTTTGTACTGCTTCAGAAGATTACGAAAAAGAGATTGCCTATCTCTCTGCCAGAAATTTTTAATCATTTCTAATGACATCCTTTTCATAGTCTTCTATAAATTGAAGTACATCATCACTGTCTAAAGGGTCATACCCATTATCAAGCATCATATACCAGAGGTCAGCGGGATACCCTAAAGACTTTCGTAAAGTCTCTTGTCTTTTTTTCCAATATGAATAAAAATTAATTATCTTTGCTGTCATCTAATTCTACCCATGCACTACCATTCACAATGCCACTCTCTTGCTTTGCTTTTGATAGTTCTTCTCTAAGTTTCTTAATTGTTTCCTCCTGTTTTTTTGCTTGTACTTTAAGTGTACTTACATTCTTATGTAACTGAGAAACTATAGCATTGTATTGACTAATGGAGTCTGTCAATTCTAATCTCCCCTTCACTGTTAGCCATTACTTCGGTGTCAATGCCCATTGAATTTAAAAATTTTAAAGCATCTTTTATTGTTTCAAACTTCATAGGAAAACCTACTGGATTTGTCATGATATCAAAGCAGTCGAAATTATTTGCATGGTCTGGTGCTTCTCTTATTATATCATGAACAATTACAAACATGATAGACCTTAATTCTTTGCAATTTTATATTTTAAGTTTGAAGGAATTTTTCTGGTATTCAAAACTTCTTTAATATATTCTTTAAATAATTCCGCACCTTTGAATGTAGGTGGGGGATAAAGAATATCTTCATTCTTCATAAAGAAAATACACATCTTTGCTACATCCTCAAATGAAACTGCAACATTATTATATAACATAATGCGGTCTTCGGGAGACTTTCTCCCCTGTATAAATTTAAATTTATTCACTGGCCTATCAACCAATCATTTTTATGAGAGTTTGTATCACATGATGGACACGCCATAGCTGACCATGAAAAGTGGTGTACTAACTCTGGCTCACCACATACAGGACAGATAATAACTTTACCATTTTTACCAGCCCTTGTATAGCGATTGACATTTTTAAATCCATTTTTATAAATGTTTGAGTACATTGCCCTACCATTGACATCAATTTTCAATGCTTTAAATAGCCACTCAAAAAAATCTTTATCCATTATACTAATCCTTATACAATTTTACGTTTCTCAACAAAGTCACCTAATTCTCTCTCAGTAAAAGCTATTTCTTTTTCAATCACAGTTTTTATAGAGACAAGACACTGTAACTTTTCAGAATAATCTAATAATTTATATCCATCCTTCATAATTAAAGTAGGACTCCCACTAATCTTATTCACTTCCATTAAAATAGACATTAGTTTCTCCCTTGTCCTTGATACTTTTTCCAACTCCTTCGCTTATGCTTATTGGTTGGGCGTGACCTAACAGAGTTGCCAATAGAAGTTTTTTTCTTGACAACTTCTTTATGTTCATAAACTTTTATTTGCTTCTTTGCCATTAGAACTATTTACCATATCTAAAAAACCATTTATATCTGAAAGACTAACTTCAGTTATAGAACTTACATTAGATACTGTTAAGATATAATCTTTATCTGTATCAGGTATATCTTCATACCTCTTGTAATTAGTATTCATCTTCCACACCCTCATCTACTTTTAAAATAATATCTTTATTATCTGCTTCTCCAAGTGAGTACATATATATGATATCATATACTTTACCATTTGGCAACTCTATTTTAACATTTTTATCTAATGTCTTGCCATCTGCATCGTAATGTTCAAACAATAAGTTACGAATTAGTTTTCTGTAGGTGAGATTCTCAGTCATCTTCAATCCTTTTCTTTGAAATTTTTACAAGCTCTTTATTTATTTCACTCCCTATAAACTCTCTTCCTAATCTATTTGCTACTACTCCTGTAGTACCTGTGCCACTGAAAGGGTCATACACTACATCACCTTCATCTGTAAAGTTTAAAATTATTTTTTCTACTAGCTCCTCTGGAAACGTAGCCTTGTTACCATCGAAACTTTTACTAGACCTTTTAACTCTCCAGATATTATCCAGTGTACCTCTATCAAACCTACCTGTTCTATACTTTCTACTAATAGGATAATCATTATCGAATACTAATATAAATTCTGTGACACTATTCATGACCTGCGTCATCATAGCTGGTGGTGCATATCCCTTATCCCATACGATAATCTCCTTGAGGTTATTGGCAAACTCACCAATCATTTTAAAGATAGACCTCTTTGACCCTGTAACTACTTGTACATTATAGAATACTAATTCACTTACTCTTAGTAATTCTCTTAGTATTTCTGTATGTAGTTTATTGTATTCCTCTATTGGTAAGTTATCAGGGAAGTCTGAATACTTTGTAGAAAATTCTTCTTCTACTATTTGTCTTGAACAATACTTACCATTACGAATACGTAGGTTCATGTTGTATGGTGGTGATGTGATGGTAGCTTTGACTTGACCACCAAACATATTGTTCATTGTTTGTAAACAATCTTCGTTATGTATAGCCCACATTTCTTTACTCCATGCTTAGTGTTGGACTGCCCCATGTATTATCTACAAGTGTTACAGTTATTATATTTTGATAATCTTCTTTCACACCCTGCTCATCTTCATACCGCCAATCTTCTTCACAAAAAACTTCTAAGCCCTCGCCATGACAATCTATACATGTCTCCTCTCTTTCGCTAGGGTTGTTGCTAGTAGTATAGCCTTCGCCATTACACCACCTACATTCGCATGTAATAACCCACGTTTTATCACTCATTGGTCTTCTCCTAATCTTTACGTAGTGCTTTTTTATATAATGCTTCAATCATATTTATATGTGTCTGTTGAAAAGCAGTTGGATATCCTGAACCCCAACCAATCATCATATCTTCAGTAAGATAAGTTTTTAGTTCTTCAATTGTTAATCCGTCTGCTTCTACTCGTTCACCTTTAGAGTTTAAAATACTCATCACTATCTCCATATTATCCGATAGTAAATCCAGTTACTTTTAAATATACCAATACTAAAACAGCTACTACAATACCAAGACATACTATATATCCAGTTAAAGGGTTGTTAAACATTAGTTATCTCCTTCAATTCTTAATAATAATTTAATAGCCAGCTTCTGAAACTCCGCAGGATGCTGATACCATGTCCACTCTTTCAGCCAATCTGTTGCTATATTGACAGGATTATTGGCTAACTTATGTAGGTCATAGTGTCGCACCCATCTGTCTCTTTCTTTTGCTTTCATAATACACTCATCAATCTTTGCTTTTGTCTTTCAACTAAGGTAAGTCTTTGTTTATGCTCATTAAAAGCTAGAGACTTATCGTAACCCCCAGTTTTATTTCGCGGGGTGTATGTACCATATACTATATTTCTTATGACACATTGTCCAGCCCTATTTCTTATACCTATCACAGCATTTTTAGTAAGTGGATTTAAAATATCATCCTTGCATAATTTGTTAGCTTGTTTAGCTACTTCTCTTGCACTTAAACCTTTGTTAAATAAATTAGTAACAGTTTCTTTTGTTCTTTTCGTATGTGAACTTTGTCCGTAACCGTACATGTCTCTCCCTTTTAAAAGCCTCACTACGCTACAGCACAAGGCCATAACGTAGTGAGTAGTTTAACAAACACCCAACCAAGAGTAATGGTAGCATAGGAGGTAGGTGTAAGGACCATTACTCTAAAGAAACCCCCTTACACCTTAACTTTTATAATGTTCTTTCCATTCTGGTGATGAGGATTCAAGATAAGCATTTTCTAATATCTCATTAGAATAATTGTCACCCATTTCATAACCTCCGTCGTGCATTAGAGGTGAGGTAGCTGATACAAACCACCTCGCGTACTCATTAGACTTTTCATTATCGGGATGCTGGTATGTTTTTAATACACGCCACTCCCAACCATAGTTATTTTTATAAATAGCGTATGGTTTGTCATGTGATTGGCTCCTGCCAAATGGATTTTTCTTTCTCATACTATTCTCCTTCTCTTTCTACAACAATATGCCATGTTAAAAAATTTGTGTCCACCCAAAAATCTTCTACACCTTTTAATTTATTAACTACTATCTCACTTATTATCAGGCGTTCATCAGTTTCAAAGTCATTCAATGTTATTTGTGTTAACATACTATTAGTCTCCATAATTTTCCCATTCTTGGGCTACAATTTTAATAGCTTTTAACTCTGTCTTTTCATTATCTGGCTCACCGTTGCTCACTAATGTAGTCATGGCTACTTCAAATAACATTTCCTTGATAGCGTCATTGTGTTGGTTGCTCATCGGCATCTCCTTAATTAACGTAACTTAGTATCGTAAGATACTCTACTAAGTTACTTAAATTAACAGTAGGTCTTCTACTGCTTTCAAGTGTGCTTCTGCTATATCATACGCGGTATTGGGGCCAATTTCAACTCTTGATGTAGTAAATAAAAATGGCCTCTCTTCATCGTCTATGTATGTACCTACGCTTTTTAAAGTGGTACTATTCCATTTTATTCTTACCATTTTATTTTTAATTTCTTTTTCCATAAAAGTTATTTTGTTGCTCATTGTTTAATCCTTCCTATTAATTAAATAATCAACGTGGCATTGCGATACATGCTCACCATTTTTAAACTTCTTTGGATACAGCGCGGCTATGTAGTCGCACCAGCTATCCCATAGGTACTCACTGCCACCACATTTTTCTATAGTTTCCAAATACATATTAGCTTTTCCTAAAGCTGTCTCCCAACTCAAACTTTCTGGTACTAGAAAGGTTTTTCTGTCTAGTCCAAATCTTTTTAGGTTGTGTACATCTAGGCAACCCATGTATCCAGTGCATAGCTGAATATAAAAACCAGCTTTTACTAATCCCAGTCCAGGTATAGACGCGATGGCTAGTAAAAGTTCTGCATTGGATTGAGAATATCCAAACATGTCTTTATATATACTTTCTTTTGTTGCCTGTATACGTTTCATACCAGCGGCTTTACTACCCCATGCAAACTTACTATCAAGCCCTTTGTCTTTCATATCCCAATAGCTATCGCGCACTACGCTAAACTGTTGTTGTATTGTTGCCAATACAAAATAGCCAACGTCAGCGGTATTATCTGCTGATTGCATGGCATATTCTCTAATAAGAGGTTGATGTTCTGCAAACATTTTATTTTCCTTTGCTGAAAACTTCCCACATGATGTCTCGTACTACGTCACCTTTACCAGCTTTGAATAAACGCATGGTTTTGTTGTACAATTCTGGCTCATCACTTTTAAGTGTTGTAAAAAAGGTTCTCACATAAACTTCTAATACTGTGCTGTCCATTATTCATCTCCTTTAATTAATACCCTGTAGTATCACTATAGTTCTACTACAGGGCATTTAATTAATATATAGCAACTACACTGCCCGTTGCGACAGTGGCTCACCTTCTGGTAATACGTCAGCATTCTTAATGACTTTGAAGAACTCCTTGCCATTATTGGCTAGTCCACGAATACGAATGGCTTTGCCAGCTTCAACAGCTTTATCAAAAAGTGACCTGTCACCCTTTTCCTTTTGCTTTAGCTCTATCCACTTTTTACCTTGGTAAACATCAAATACTTTTTCCATTTTAATCTCCGATTAGTTGCCAATGTCAAACCCCACTGGCTTGGGTTAGGCTGTTAATACCTAATAGATACCCATAGTATCACTAAAGTTCTACTATGGGCATCAATTAGCCATCTCCAAAGTATTTGTTGTTACATATCACATAGTCTAAGTAGACTGTGCAAGTTACTATAATTACCATTCCCATCAAGCTCAATAACACTTGTAAAGTGAGGTCAAAGGGTAGCAATGTTCCACTCAATATAAGGAATATCCCAATTAATATTCCTAATGTTACTGCTATTTTTTCAATCATGCTTTGCATTCCTCAATCCATTTTGTTAAATCTTCCAAAGCTCTAAGCTGGTCTTTCTTACTTATCTTATAAGTAACTCCAGTGTAAACTGTTGCTATATCTAGCAAGTCTCTCATTTTAGTCCAGCGATTTGGCTTTATGCCATGCTTTGTCCAAAGTTTCAGGGCTGACCGTGTAGCTGCTGCTCTGAAGTTGTAAACTTCTGGGGCCATGTCTATCATAACAAATTCTCCTATATTTAATTAATATAAATCATACTCATCATTATCATAGATAAGCTGTTGTTTATGTTGTGCTTTTTCTTTTGGACTTTCTTCACCTATCCATTCTTCATAGCTAACAAATTCTTGTCCACAAGCTTTAGCTTCCTCTTTTGCAAAGAGATAATCGTTATATAAATCACTCATTAGTCTTCTCCTTTAATTAACGCCCTGTAGTATCGTAAGAACTCTACTACAGGGCTTTTAATTAATTTTTGAAAAGCTCGTGGCAAACATCTTCCGCGTCGTCGTATGTTGCAACATAACCAAAGCGGTTATGAAGGTCGATACCGTTGCCACACAAGCTTGTGAATACATCAAACTCACCGTTTAGAAATTGGTCAATTTCAAATTGTAATTGGGTAATATCCATAACAAGTTCTCCAGTTGGTTGGTTGAAGTTATAATCTAATTAATCTCTTTAGTATCGTAAGATACTCTACTAAAGATATTAATTAGTATATCGTCTTGGCTTTGTCAAGCCTCGTCAAGATGCTTTGCATCTCGTCATGGCAACGTAGTTGCTCAATGTGAGGCAATGTGTTAGATTGTATAACAATCTCAAGGGCTTAACATATTCTGCCAAGTTTCTACAGAGTAGACATTGTGCCATTCTGCCCATCCTTCGGATGATTTCCACAGGAACTGTGACAAATTTGCAACAGAATTGGCTGAAAAGTTCCTACTAACTCTTTGAAAACCCTTCGTAAGAACTTCAGGGTTTTCTACAGAGTTAGATGGGACTCCTACGGAGTCATTTGGGGCAGAACAGAACAAGAACATTGGGGGTAGGGGGAAAAAACACACACGCATGCTATATATATATAATACCACTGACAGATATTCTCAAAAAATCAAGGGTCTATAATCAAAATATTTTTAGAAGCGGCTATTAAGTTACTTTAAAGTAACTTTAATTTATATTATTATTATTTTTATTAATATTATATTTGCATATTAGTATTTTTTAGTGTATAATAGTACTATGAATATACTAGAAAGCACTAATGAGTATCTACAACCCTTTATTAATCTAAAAGGATTGTTAGACCAAAAAGTAAATCAACAATCTAAAACAGATTTCATTACATTTGTTAGGATGATGGCTCCAATGCTGGTATCTGATTGGAGGATGGGTAGACATATCGAAGTTATATCAGATAAACTAAAGGATTTAGAGTCTGGTAAGATAAAACGGCTGATGGTATTTCTTCCACCACGGTCTTCTAAGTCTGTTATCTGTTCTAAACTCTTTCCTGCTTGGTATATTGGAAGGAACCCTGAACATGAGATACTGACTGTATCCCATAGTGACCAGTTATCCAGTGACTTTGGACGGTCTGTTAGAGATGTGGTGAATACAGAAGAATTTCAAAAGATATTTAAAGGAGTCTCTTTAAGGAGCGACGTAAGAGCCGCTGGTAAGTGGAAGACAAACCAGAATGGGACGTACTATGCTGCTGGTGTACGCTCTCAAATAGCTGGTAGGGGCGCACATATTGCTATATTGGATGATGTGATGTCTGAAGAGGACGCAATCAGTGCATCAGGTAGGAGATATATCAAGGAGTGGTACCCTGCTGGACTAAGAACCCGTATTATGCCCAACGGCTCTATAGTTATTATCAATACACGCTACCACTATGATGACCTATGTGGCTGGTTGCTAAAACAACAGGAGAATATGGGAGAGTTTGAAACAATCCCGTGGGAAGTTATTAGAATACCTGCGTGGGTGGACGATGATGCGTCAGAACTCTTGGGACTCCCTGTAGGCTCCAGCTATTTTCCAGAGTGGAAGAGCGATGATATCCTGAGAATGGACGAGAGCGAGATTAAAGCAAGTAATGGTAGCCGATACTGGAATGCTCTCTACATGCAAGACCCCACTCCAGAAGAGGGTGGTATCATCAAAAAGAAATGGCTCAAGTATTGGGAATATGAGGAGCCGCCAACATGTGATTTCATAGTTCAAACCTATGATACGGCATTCTCTACCAAGACCACGGCTGATTACAGTGTCATACAGACATGGGGTATATTCTCCATGTACAATCAGGATGAGATTGGATATGAGGATTTTGTACCGCACATGATATTGTTGGGAAACATTAGAGGTAGGTTTGAATATCCAGAACTGAGAAAGCTGGCACAGAAACTCTACAATGAACACCAGCCAGATGTATGTATGGTGGAGAAGAAGGCCAGTGGGCAATCACTTATACAGGATATGCGTAGAGGTGGACTACCTGTACTGGAGTACAATCCAGATAGAGATAAGGTGTCAAGAGTATATGCGGCCTCACCTATCATAGAAGCTGGTAGAATGTGGATACCCAATAACAAGAAGTGGTCAGATGAACTGATTGAAGAATTACTAAGATTTCCCAATGCGGCTCACGATGACCAAGTGGATGCCATGACAATGGCTATACACTATATGAAGGAGTCTTGGCATATGGTACACCCCGATGACCCACATTATGATGATGAAGTAACAGAGAAGAAAAAAACTTATTGGACCTTCTGATTTGCATTCAGAGTAAAAATGTGATATAATAGTATAAACAAAAATAGGTTTTATATGGTAACAATCTAATAAGGAGACAAACAATGGAGTGGTTAATTCAAACGCTTGGAGCTAAAACATGTTGTATTCTTTCCAGTGGAGTAGGCGGTGCAACCAATGTATTAACAAAAAAGAATTTTAATTGGACCGCTATAAAAGATGTTGGTCTTGCAATTATAGTGGGGTGGATAGCTGCAGAGTGGTTTATACCACCCATAATGAAACATTGGGCCTTGGATATGACTTGGGGTCCAGCCATAGCATTCATGATTGGGTACTGTGGTATTAGATTACTACCAAAGGCAGAAGAGATTATTGCAACACGATTATCGAAGTGATTTAGAAAAGGTATTATTTATATTATCATTGTCTGTTAAACATGAGAATTGGACTATAAGAGATATACAACGATTGGTTATACCACCACTAAGGTTAAATCAATATAGAATATATGTAGATGAAGAAGTTCCACTCTGTTATGCAAGTTGGGCAATGTTACCAGAAGAAGCTGAAGAAGGTTATAAAAATCGAACAAGAAAGATTCAACCACACGATTGGAACAGTGGAGATAACCTTTGGTTGATAGATGTGATATGTCCTTTTGGTGGTACACGTATTGCAATTAAGAGATTGGATAACCTAAGAAAAGAATTAGGATTACCAAATAAAGTTAATTTTAAACGGTTGGGGAGCAATAGGGTGAACAATGTTGAAAGAATTTAAAAAACAAATGTGGAATGATGGCCCTGCTAAACAGCCGTGGTTAAACTACTTTAATGAGTATGAACTTCAGCATTGTTGCTTTGGTGGTGATGGTGGTGACAGTGATAGTGGTGGTGGTACTGGAACTGATACAGGTAAAGATAAATCAACAGGACTAACAGCCGCTGATTTTGAAAATTATGAAGGTATAGGTGGTAAAGGTTCTCATGCTTCAATGGAAGCAGGTTTAGAAGCAGATTATGGTGCGCCTGGTTTAGAAGGAGATAAAGAACAAGAAGAAGCAGCAGAGCGTTCTCAAAAAGGTATGGATGATTATGAAGATGTTGAAGGTACTGGCTTTGGTGGTGGTTATGCTGGTGATGGTTCTTTTGATATTGGATTAGGCTATAATGAACTGTCTGATTTAGGATATGCTGAGACAGTAGATAAAGGTATACAAGCCCGTGACCAGCAAGTAGCTGATAATATGGTTGAAGACGCATCTGCTTTAGGACTCGACCTTAATGTTACAGTAGATAAAGATGGTAACTATACCTATTCAGGTGCTGACGCAGTTGGTGCAGTATTGGGAGCAGCAGGTGATTTCTATAGTCAGTTTAGCCCAGCTAGTATAGCAATAGATGCAGGAAGAGGCTTTTATGATATGCTAACGGGTTTGCCTGGTGTTGTAGCTGATATTGGCACAGATTTAAGAAATGAAGTTGCAGATAGATTTGGTGTAAGCCCAAGTGAAGTAACGCAAGAACAAGTTAATGCTGTAACTTCAGATATTGGTCGTGATGTAGGTATTGGTGAATTTACCCCAACAGATAGACCTTTAGGCCCTGAAGAGTATACTATGACAGGAAGACCTAGAGGCCCTGAAGAATATACTATGGAAGGTAGACCTTTAGGCCCTGAAGAATATACTATGGAAGGTAGACCTTTAGGCCCTGAAGAATACACGATGACAGGAAGACCTTTAGGCCCTGAAGAGTATACTATGACAGGAAGACCTTTAGGCCCTGAAGAGTATACTATGGAAGGTAGACCTAGAGGTCCAGAAGAGTATACCATGACAGGCACTATGGAAGATAGACCTTTAGGACCAGAAGAATATACTATGGAAGTATCACCATCAATGGGTCAATATGGTGGTGCAGCTTTAGATGCTTATGGACCTACAGCACAGGTTTCTCAAAGAGCGCAGCTAGGAGGATTAGGATATGACCTTAGAGATGCAGCAAGAAGTTTAAAAGATATAGATTTTGAGGCACTTCAAAAAAGCACAGCTAAAGCAGCTAAAGCAGCTAAAGCAGCTAAAAGTGATTCTGATAGACCTTTAGGCCCTGAAGAGTATACTATGACAGCTAGACCTAGAGGCCCTGAAGAATACACGATGACAGGAAGACCTAGAGGTCCAGAAGAATACACGATGACAGGAAGACCTAGAGGTCCAGAAGAGTATACTATGACAGCTAGACCTAGAGGCCCTGAAGAATACACGATGACAGGTAGACCTTTAGGCCCTGAAGAATACACTATGAGTACTGGTCCTGCCTCACCTGGTTATGGTGGAGCAGCCTTAGATGTTGGTTTTATGACTGACGAAGCACTTAGAGAAGGATATGCTCAAGAAGCAAGAGACTTTGCTAATCTAGGTATTACCCCTGACATTGCTTTTGAAGAAATACAAGGTGATGACCCAATAATCATACCTAAAAAGAAAGAAGAAGAAAAAGAAGAACCTAAGTCAGCAATGGCTCAGTACTTTGAAAGATTGGGTGTACCTTCTCCATATGCGCCTTCTACAACACAATCTGCTTCACCCTACCAAGCTGCAGTAGCAGCACAACCAGCAGGTGCGCCTGAAGATTTGTTTGCAAAGATGGCTAGGATACGTAGACAAGAAGCTTTAAAAACACCCAAGTTTAATTATACTGGATTTGCACCATTTAGTCCTAATCTATATGCTGCAGCTTATGGTATATCTCCAGAAGAAGCAAGACTAAGAATACCTGCACTGCCTAAATTAAAACAAACAATTGGTTTACCCGATGAAGATGATGAAGATGAAACCACAGAAGCTTATGGTGGTGGTGGACTACGCAATCTAATACGTAGACAAACTGGTGGACCTACTTTTGACCCTGAACAAACAGCAAGAGAATTACAAAAACTTAGAATAGCACAATTAGGAACAACACCACAAACCGCAGCAGAACGTCAAGCACTTCAAAAACAAAAAAGTTTTTATAGAGATGATGAAGGCATGGTCAGAGATGCACAAGGTAATGTGGTAGAAGATTTTGGACTTCCTAAAGGATTTCCAATTACAACAGTTGATAAACCAGTACTGCCTATTAATGTTCAAGAACCAGGTGACCCACTTTATGAACCACTTCCAATAGGTGATGAGCCAAAGACTTCAATAGATGACGAAATGATGCCTCAAATACCTACTATACTTCAACCACAAGTTCTAGAAGTTACTAATGGACCTATGATAGAACAACAACCACAACCTACAGGTCTACAAGGTTTACAACAAAATATGGACCAAGCATATACTTCTCAACTTTATGGAAGACCAGCAATGCAACAACAAAGCATGGGTCAAAATCTTCAAGGGTTTGGTATGCAAAGTCCTGCACCCTTTGGCACTCAACAACCATTTAGTAGTGGCTTTGGGCTTCAATACAATCCTGCTATGGGAATTAAATAATGGCAACAGAACGTAATCCTTTTGATATAATTCCTGAAGCGGAGACTAATATTATTGCAATGGTCCCTGAAGAACAGTCCAATGTGTCTATTGAGATTGACCCTTCTGATGGTGGTGTTATTGTAGACTTTTCTTCAGAGTCTGTAGAGATGGAAGCTTCAGAAGAAGTATCTGAATGGTATGGTGACCTCAGTGAAGACCTAGATGAAGAAGACCTGCAAGGTATATCTACAGATGTTATTGAAAATTATAATGCAGATAAAGATAGCAGAGGTGAGTGGGAGTCTATGTTTGAAAGAGGCTTTGACCTACTTGGTCTAAAGCTGGAAGAAGGTTCAGAACCATTTCAGGGAGCTTGTACGGCTGTACATCCGCTATTAATTGAATCGGCTGTTAAGTTTCAATCAAAAGCTACACAGGAATTATTTCCTTCTGGTGGCCCTGTAAAGGCAAACATTCTTGGTGCCGCAACACCAGAGAAAGAAATGCAAGCCAACAGGGTTCAGAATTTTATGAACTATCAGCTTACAGAACAGATGCCAGAGTACTTTGATGAATTTGAAAGAATGCTTTTTCATCTCCCTCTTATAGGTTCGGCATTTAAAAAGATTTATTATAGCTCAACTTTTAAAAGACCAGTATCAGAGTTTATACCTATAGACCAGTTCTATGTATCTTACTATGCTACTGATTTAAGAAATGCAGACCGCTATACACATGTGATATATAAAAGTCCTGTAGAATTACAACAGGATATTAGAGCAGGTGTTTACAAAGATGTAGACCTACCTTCTCCATCACAGCTTTCTTCTAGTGGTTTTGCAACTAAGATAGATAATATTTTGGGTATATCTCCATCATATGATAGTGACCCACAATATGTATTACTGGAGCAACACTGTTATCTTGAGTTAGAAGAAGAAGGTGTTGCTTGTCCATACATTGTAACTGTAGAGGAACAGTCAAGACAAGTTTTAAGTATTCGTAGAAACTACGAGCAGGATGACCCGAATAAAGAGAAGCGAAGCCATTTCGTTCACTATAGGTTTGTACCTGGTTTTGGATTCTATGGATTGGGCCTTATCCATTTCCTTGGTAATCTCACCATGTCGGCAACTGCTGCGATGCGCTCCCTCATAGACGCTGGACAGTTCGCCAATTTACCAGGCGGTTTTAAGGCAAAGGGAGTAAGGATGGTTGGTGATAATGAACCAATCGCTCCTGGCGAGTTCAAGGAGGTCGAAGCAACTGGTATTGATTTATCTAGGGCTATAGTTCCCCTGCCCTATAAAGAGCCTTCCTCAACGCTCTTCCAGATGCTTGGGTTTGTAACTGCTGCTGGTCAGAAGTTTGCAGACAGTACTGAGCAAGTTATCTCTGATGCTGCCTCCTATGGACCCGTTGGAACAACAATGGCATTGCTAGAAGCTTCAAGTAAGTTTTTCTCTGCAATTCATAAAAGATTACATAAGTCACAAAGGGATGAGTTTAGAATACTGGCGCAGATAGACCATGATTATTTACCTAATGAATATCCTTATGAAGTACCGTTTGAAGATAGAAATATATTTAAAGCTGACTTTGATGGACGAGTGGATATTGTACCTGTTTCTGACCCTAATATTCCTTCTAATGCCCATCGTATGATGTTGGCAAACATGGCTCTGCAAATGGCACAGCAGTCGCCACCAGGTATGTTTAACATTGAGGAACTTAACAGGACTATTCTCAATGCAGCCAACATGCCTAACCTAGAGCAAATATTGCCACCCAAGATTGAGCCACAACCGCTTGACCCTGTATCTGATATCATGGCTGTTACAAAAGGTTTACCTATTGCAGCTTTTCCTGCACAGAACCACGATGCTCATATACAAGTTAAGATGGCTTATTTACAAGACCCTGCCAATGGTGCTAATCCTATTATGGCTAGGATTAAACCTGTACTTGAATCTAATATACAAGAACATTCTGTACTGAAGTATCAAGAACAAATGAGTGGTGTTACAGAACAAATGATGCAACAAGTTCCAGCAGAACAACAAGGTCAACCTTCTGTTATTGAAATGGCTATGGCAGAGGCTGCACAAAAAGTTATGCAAGCCAATCAACAGCCACCACCTCCAACACCAGAACAACAGCTTGTTATGCTTGAGCAAGAGAAGGTTAAGTTACAACAACAGAAACTACAATCTGATACGGCTGTTACGGCTGCTGAACTTGAACTCAAGACAAAGAAACTTGAACTTGAAGAGAATGAACAAATATTGGATATGCTTGAGTCTGGTGCTACTGATAAGTTTAAACGTGAGAAAGCTGAAGCTGATAGAGAATCCAAGAAAGAAATTACTGCAATGAATAATCTTGCTAAGATTAAGATTGAAGAAATGAAAGATGATAAAGATGTAGAAGAAACAAAGCTAAATACATTGTCACGTTTAGCTGTTGAAGAAATGAAAAAAGGAGAAGACTAATGATGAAAAAAGGTAAGGGTTATCCAGAGCATGTAAAGGATACATCAAAAACTTTTGGTAATCCATTTAAAAAAGATGTTTGGGGTCCACGTAGCATGAGAAGCGCACTCAATGAGTGGGATGATTTTTCTTATGAAATGCCTAAACCTCTAAAAAGTACTAAGAGGGCTACCTCTTAATTCCAATGGATATTTGGGATGAAGTCGTGCAGGACTTCAATGGTGAAATTGAAAGATTAAAGACTTCACTAGGAGATGGTTCTGCTGAAGACTATGCACATTACAGACAAGTTGTAGGTTCAATACAAGGTTTGGAATGGGCAAGAAATAATTTAACAGATATTATTAAGAAAAGGATGTATAGCGAGGATTAAATGAGACAGGTGCAGATGGGTAATGCGTTGAAAAACGATGAGTGGATTGACGCCGATGATATAGAGTTAAAGAGTTTACCAGAATTGCCTGGTTTTCACGTTCTAATAAAACCAGTATCGGTAAAGAGTAAAACAAAAGGTGGTATATTTATACCAGATTCTACCAAGGATGATATTAGTTATCTTACAACAGTAGGTGAGGTAATTGGATTAGGAGAGTTAGCATATAAAGATGAAAACAAATTTCCTAATGGTGCTTGGTGTAATGTAGGAGACTATGTATGTTATGGTAAACATGCTGGTACAAAACTTTTTTATCAAGGTATTAGATTAATACTACTTTTTGATGACCAGATAATTATGAGGGTTGATGACCCTAAAGACCTTGACCCTACATTTAATTTAGGAAAAGGGTCAGATTAATTTGCAAAAGCATTAAAAATATGGTATAATAGTATAGCAATTAATTTTACGTAAATCGTTTGTTTCGTAAACAACGGAGAAAATAATGGAAAAAGATGACAGTTGGGGAACTGTAGAAATCCCAAACAATACTAATGAAGATAAAGTAGAATATGAAGTTGAAGAAGAGCAACAAGAATTAAAAGCAGAACCTGAAGTTAAAGAAAAGACTGAAGTTAAAGAAGAAACTGAAATCAAAGAACTTGAAGGAATAGAAACTTCAGGAGCGCAAAAAAGAATTAAGCAGCTTGTTAGACAACGTAAAGAACGTGAAGAACAAATTCAAGAACTTGTACGTCAGAATGAACAATTAAAATTAGCTGTAAATGTAAAAAATACTGAAGTAAATGAGATTAATAAAGTTAGTCTTAATGCTTCAGAAAAACAATTGGAAGATAAAATTCAATTAGCCAGAGCCGCATATCTTGATGCGTTTGAAGAAGGTGAAAAAGAAAAACTTCTTACAGCACAGGAAATGTTAAATGAAGCACAAAATGATTTAAAAGCTGTTACATCAGCAAAAATAAATTATGAAAAAAGAGTAGCGCAACAACAACAACGAAGACCAGTACAACAACAGCCAATTCCACAGCAATCAGTTACAGACCCTAAAGCAGAAGAGTGGGCTTCTAATAATGATTGGTTTGGTAAAGATAATGTTATGACTGCCGCTGCTCTTGCAATAGATGCAGAATTAAAAGAAGAAGGTTTTAGTCCAAATGATAATGAATTTTATCAAGAAATTGATAACAGAATCAAAAATGCTTTTCCACAAAAGTTTGGAGAAGCTCAAGAACGTGTGCAGGAAACTACGTCAAGTCCTGCTCAAGTGGTATCGGGGAGTTCTCGCTCCTCTCCGAGTTCTAAAAACAAAGTTAAGCTCACGCAAGAAGATATGAGATTAGCTGAGAAATGGAATATACCAATTGAAACGTATGCGGCCCAAAAGCTTAAAGTATCAAAAGCTGATGGTGAGTATACAGATGTTTATAAATAGTAGCGTGGGAGAACAAAATGAATACAACACGAAATGAAACACGTAGTGACAGTTTGAGAGAACAGAATTTAAGAGAAGAAGAATGGACCTTTGAGGAACCCGATGCCCTCACCATACCAGATGTGGTACAAGCACGTTTTGATAATGAAGGCATGGCCCTTCGTTGGATACGTATATCGTTAAAAGGTCAAGATGACATTGCTAATGTTGGTAAGAAACAACAAGCAGGTTGGGTCTTTGTAACTCCTGATGAAGTTCCTGAAATGGCTGTTACGTCCTTCGTGAGGGACGAAGGCCGATACCTTGGTACAGTCTGTCGTGGAGACTTAGCTTTGGCTAAAATGCCAGCAGGTAAGGTAAAGGCTAGGAGAAAGTTCTATGAGAATAAAGCGAATGACATGATGGATGCAGTTAATGCACAACTCATGAAAAACTCTGACTCTCGTATGCCTATCTCCAACACAAGTAAATCAGTAACAACAAGAGGAAGGCGACCTTCTTTTCAGAATTAGTCTTCTTCATAATTAAGGAGATGAAACAATGTCTACTACTAAAGCATTTCGTGGTTTCATTCCTGCTCGTAAAAAGGGTGGTGCCTATAATAATGAGGCTGTGACCGACATGATTACGTTGACTTCAACGGGTCAGGCTCAGTCACCCACCAATAACATTTTCACTGGCGACCCAGTGGTAATGCCAGGAGCTAACTTTGCAACTATTTCACCATATGTTGCAGGTACTCTTAAACCTTCTGGTGTTTTCATGGGATGTCAATATGTTGAAAATGGAGAGCAAAAGTTCGCACGTTATTGGAACGGTGGAACGAGTGCCACGGATATTAAATTCTTTGTAATAACTGACCCAAATCAGACCTATTACATTCAAGCGTCCTTGTCATTGTCGGCTGCAGAGTTGGCGATTGTCAAGAACTATAACGTAACCGTCAGTTCTACTGCTTCATCTGGTAGTACGGTAACTGGTCAATCCAGTTATTACCTAGATGGCGCAAGTGGTGCTGAATCCGAAAAGCAAGTACGAGTTGTTGGTAAAGCTAAGTATCCTGATGAAAAGGATTCCGATGCTTATCCAATCGTAGAAGTCTGGTTAAATATGCACCGTGACCGCTACGTGACAGCTACGGCTTCTTCGGCTTAATAAGGAGGGATAATCATGGCTATTAATAGAGCTAGTATTAGCAAAGAACTCCTTCCTGGTCTTAACGCCGTATTTGGAATGGAGTATGGAGAGGTGAACAATGAGCATGAGCCTCTCTTTGAAATTGAAAACTCAGACCGAGCTTTTGAAGAAGAAGTCCTCTTCACTGGTTTCGGTACTGCACCTACTAAAGGTGAAGGTGCTGCTGTTTCTTATGATGACGCACAGGAAAGCTACACAGCCCGTTATACGGCTGAGACTGTAGCTCTTGCCTTTGCTGTTACAGAAGAAGCAATGGAAGATAACCTGTATGATACGTTTGCTAAACTTCGTGCGAAAGGTCTTGCACGAGCAATGGCAAATACCAAACAGGTGAAAGCTGCAAACATCTACAACAATGGTTTCTCTGATACCATTGGTGACGGTGCTGCATTCTTCTCTGCGGCTCACCCAACTATTTCTGATGGTAATCAGTCAAACCTTTTGGCTGCGTCTGACCTATCAGAAGCAACTCTTGAAACTGCACTAACGTCTATTCAGAAAATCAAGGATGACCGTGGTATTCTGATTGGTGCCAGTGCTGTTTCTTTGCACATCCCTGTTGATTATTGGGCCGTTGCTGACAAAGTACTCAGCAGCCCTGGTAACACAGGAACCAGTGCAGCCGATGCCAACCCTAACACGAATGCTATCAATGCTGTTCGTCACATGGGTATGGTGCCTGAAGGCTACTTCATCAACCGTCGCTTCACTGATACTGATGCGTGGTTTGTTAAAACTGATGCACCGAATGGAACAAAAATGTTTGTTCGTTCTCCGCTTCAGACCAAGATGGAGCCTGACTTCGATACTGGAAACCTTCGTTTCAAAGCCCGTGAGCGTTATAGCTTCGGTGTCTCTGATTGGCGTGGGTGGTTCGGTTCCGCTGGCTAATGCAACTATAGTAGAGAGGGGTAGTATAATGCTACCTCTCTCATACTTATAAGGAGATATCATGACAACAAATATTAAAGTTGGAATTGCAACAGGTGATGCAGTTCTTACATATGTAGAAGACGATACAACTGTAGGAAGTAATGGTGCTGGTGATAGCCCACAGCCTACAACAACTCGTATCTTGGCTATACACGCATTGGCTACGGCTGCTGGTTCTTATTCAATTAAGGGACAAAAGCAGATTACCAATAAAACAGCAGAAGGTACTGCAATTAAATTTCAAGTAGCTGCCAATGAAGCAACTGACATTTATATGGGGGAACTTGGAGTTCCTGTCTATGGTGTTGTTAGTGTATCTGGTCCTACTGATGGATGTGTATTAACTGCATTCGTAGGCTAATCATGGCAACCTATGCAGATTTAAAATCAGCCATTATTAATACAACTGAAAATGATGGCACAGAATTTACTAATGAGATACCTAATTTCATTAGCAGGGCAGAAATACGCCTGACCAAAGACATTGATGATGCTGGTCTGGATGAGTATACTGCTATTACGCTTACGGCTGGTAATGCAGTTGTAAGTCTTGGAGATAGGGTACGTATAGTTCGTAATGTAAACTTTACAACCAGTGCCTCCAGTATTAAAACAAATCTGTTACAAAGAACAATCGAATATTGTAATGACTACTGGCCTGTGAGTGCTTCTACAGGTACACCTCGTTACTACGCACGTAAGAATAACACTTCTATATTTATTGTACCAACTCCTGCATCTACTGTAACAGGAGAAATACAAACAGCTTCACAACCTTTAGCTCTTGCTTCAGCTACAGGAACAAGCGTTACAACGCAAAACTATTTTAGCAACTACTGTTATGATGCTTTATTTTATGCTGCAATGATGGAAGCAACAATGTACATGAAGGATTGGAATACAATTGCTTCATGGCAACAACAATATGAAGCAGCAATAATTACACTTAGAAACCAAGCTAGAAGGACACGCCAAGATGATATGGCAGTTGCTGCATCACCTGCTGGTGGTCCTGATACATTACAAGTAGGGAGTCCATAATTATGTTAGGAATAGCAAGAGGCGTAGTTCGTAGAGCAGGTTCAGCTTTAAGAGGTAAAAGTAAAAGTGCTACACGTAAAGATGAAACTGGCAAAAATGTTCGCATGTCTAAAGATAGTGGTCCAGGTGTTATGCGGGAAATTACTTCAGGTAAAGGAGCAAAGATACAAAAAACACCTGCTGCTAGAAAATCAAGAAAAGCTGAAGGAAAAGCAGCAAGCGATTTAAAGCAACCAGCAAGAGGAAGTCTAGGACAAACCGCTGAAGATGCTGATAGTGGTTTAAAAGAATATCAAATGACAGCTAAAAAGGCAAATGATTTTGATAAAGCTTTAGCAAAAAAAGAAAAGGCTTTAAAAGAATATAAAGAAAAAGCTGATAATTTAAGAGGTAAAGAAAGAATTAAATATATAGATAAAAATAGAGTTCGTATTCAATCATTAAGAGATTCTATTGCTGATATGAAATCTAGGGGTGGTCCTGGTGGAAAATCAAAAAGAGTTTTTGCTAAAAAAGTAACTAAACCAAAAGCTAATACACAAAAATTAAAAACTTCTAAAAAAAATGTAAAGCCTAAAAAATTAACAACAGGTCAAAAAATAGGAATAGGAGCAGGAGCAGGAGCTACTGGTTTAGGAGGTATTAAGCTTTTAAGTGATAAAAAAGAAAAAAAGAATATGGGTGGCAAAGTAGTAAAGAAAAATATGGGTGGTAATTTAAAATCTGTAAATACTAAAAAGAATCCAGGTTTAGCAAAGCTTCCTACTCCAGTTCGTAATAAAATGGGATTTGCTAAAGGTGGTGGTAAAGTAGTAAAGAAAAATAAGGGTGGTAAAATAGAAAAAGAAAAAGAACTTAATAAACGTCTTAGAGCAATTGGTGTTGGAGGAAAAACAGGTACTATGCGTTCTGGTTTAAGAGCAGCAGGTAAATCTGCAGACAAAAGAGAATCTAAAGTTGATAGGCCAGGTCAAAAAAAGGCAGCTAAAGACGCACTTAAAATGACGTTTGCTCCAGCAGCTTCAATGCTTTTTGGAGATTATGAACCATTTAAATCTAAGAAAAAAAGAAAACCTTCTATGGAAGGAGATATGATAGACCTTAAAGGTGGTGGTAAAATAAAAGGCTACAAAAAAGGTGGACCCATTACTTATCGCATGACAGGTGGTCAGGTAGTCGATAATAGTTATGATTAATCGGTCTAGTGCTAGACAACAGATTATGAAGTCACCAAAGAAACGTAAACCAAAACTAGGGAGTGGAGCTAGATTCAAAGCTCTAACAACGAAATTAAAGAAACGTGGAGCAAAAAATCCTAAAGCTCTTGCTGCATATATAGGTCGTAAGAAATATGGTCCTAAGAAAATGGCAGCAATGGCAAAGAAAGGTAGAAAGAGGAAATCATAATGGATAAGAAAACTGTAGCAGTTGTAGAACAACCTACTAAAGTAGAAACAAAACCTGTACAAGAAGATAGTAGTCTTGGAATAGGTATAGTAATTATTGCAGCTATTTGTATAGGTGCATGGTTTATCTATAAAAAATGTATAAAGGAGAAATAAAATGGCTGGACCCCATACTCTTATTAAACGTCCTCATAACCTAGATGAGATTGTAGGCAGACCTACAGGACAAGGGTATGGGGCAGCACGAAAAGGACCAGATGTAAAAGGTCCACCCCAAGATGTTGTAGTTGATGAAAACTATGATGAAAGTAAGTCTTTTAAAGTAGAGGATTAATTATGGCATCATTTGCTACTAAACTTGTTTCTAAAGTAACTAAACCAAAAAGAGGGCGTCCTAAAAGACGTAGAGGACCAAAGCCAAAACCAGAGGTTGAAGCTAAGAAACCTGTTGCTCGTAAAAAGAAAGAGAAGGTTGTTCGTACAAAAGCTGAACAATCTGAACTTAATAAGTTAATAAGGCAACAGAAAAAGGATGAAGTAGCTGATACTAAAAATCCTCTGCCAAGACGTAGAGCTACAGGACCAGAAGATGCTGTACCTGTAGAACAAGGTCCATTGCTTTCCAAAGTTCAGCTTCCTGAAAAAATGTCTAAGGCTCAAGCTCGTAGACTTATTATGCAAGGTAAAGCTAAAGTAAGAACTGATAAAAATGGTAAAAAGAAATTAGTTCCTACAGGTGAGTATGCACCTTCAAGACAAGTTATAGCAGAAGAAATGGGTCTTGGTGGAAAAGGTAAACTACCTACTGAAGCAGAGCTTGATGCAATGGGTGGTTTTGAAATTAGAATGGGTGGTGGTAAAGTAAAACGTAATATGGGTGGACCTGTTCGTGGAGTGGGTGCAGCTAGACAAGGTTTTGGTAAAGCTAAATATTCTGATAAAATGTACTAATGGTTGATGAAGATTTTTTAAAACGATACAGAGAGTCTGTAGATTTAGGTGAAGATAATTATAGTTTAATAGATGAGAGTTGTGTTAAACCTATTAAAAAAGATTATACATATTGGGATGATTATTGGGAAGACCTTGTAAGATATTTAAAAGAAAAGTATAAGTATACATATGGCAGTCAAAAGAAAAAAAAGTAATATGAAGGGAATTACCATTGGTCGGGGCATGAAACGTCCTACCAAGGCTGGTGCTGGCATGACCAAGAAAGGTGTAGCCAAGTATCGTAGACAGAATCCTGGTTCTAAATTAAAGACTGCTGTTACTGAAAAGAAACCTACTGGTAAACGTGCAGCAAGACGTAAATCATATTGTGCTAGGTCTGCAGGGCAGATGAAAAAGTTTCCCAAGGCTGCTAAAAATCCTAACAGTAGATTAAGACAAGCTAGAAAAAGATGGAGGTGTTAAAATGCCAAAAGGTAAAGGTACATATGGTTCTAAAGTAGGAAGACCAAAAAAGAGGACAACTTCTAAACCTCTTACAATGAGACAAAAGCAAACTCTACAAAGACATGCTAAACACCATACTGCTAAACATATGGCTAGTATGAGAAAGGCTATGAGAAGTGGAAAAACTTTTGGTGCTGCTCATAAAGAGGCAATGAAGAAAGTAGGAAAATAATGGCAGTTGCCAAGAAGCGTGACCCAAAGAAATGGGCTGCTGCTAAAGCTAGAGCAAAGCGTAAGATGGGTGGTAAACACTCAGCAAGAGCTATGCAACTAGCAGTTAAATATTATAAAGATGCTGGTGGTACATACTCAGGTAAAAAGAAAAAAAGTAATAAACTTTCTAAATGGAGTAAGCAAAAATGGAGAACCAAGTCAGGGAAACCAAGCAGCAAGACAGGAGAACGGTATCTTCCAGAGAAAGCAATAAAGGCATTGTCATCAAAGGAATATGCAGCGACCACCAAAGCAAAGAGAAAAGGGACTGCTGCAGGGAAGCAGTTCGTGAAGCAGCCAAAAAGAATAGCTAAGAAAACAGCAAGGTATAGGAAATAATGGCAGTATCAGGCACATATAATTTTAATCTTGACATAGATGAGGTAATACAGGAAGCAATGGAAATGATTGGGGGAGAGCAAACCCTTGGTCATGAACCTGCTTCTGCTAGACGTTCTATAAATCTTATGTTAAAGGATTGGCAAAATAGAGGTGTTCTTCTCTGGAGTACTTCTGTTTCTTCTGTAACTGTTGCTGCAAGCACAACAGCCTATGATTTATCTTCTTCTACAGTAGATGCTCTTGAAGTTGTACTCAATAGAGATGATACAGACTTACAACTAGAACGTATATCTCCTGAAGAATATTTATTAATACCAAATAAAACACAAACAGGAAGACCTTCTCAATATTCAATACGTAGAGGAAGAGCTAATCCTGTTCTTTCTTTGTGGCCTATACCTGAAAATTCTACTGATGTTTTAAAGATAGAAGTTATTAGTGAACTACAAGACGTAGATAAGTCAGCAGGACAGAATGCTGATTTACCAAAAAGGTTTTTACCTTGTCTTACATGCGGTCTAGCATATCATATGTCAATGAAAAGACCTGGTGTAGAAGCTGGTAGAATAACAATGTTAAAAACAAACTATGAAGAAACACTTGCAAGAGCTATGCAGGAGGATAGAGAAAGAGCAACTATGAAGGTTGTTCCAAGATTAAGGTATGTTTAATGGCAAGTAATAAAAATGCATTAGCAATGTGTGATACATGTGGGTTTGTATATCCACATAGAGTAATGCGTTTAAATAGTTATCACATGATAACATGTCCAGATTGTTTTGAAGGACAGTATGACTTAGAAAATCACCCACAAAATAAAGTACCCGATGTACGAGATAACCCTGCTATACGTGACCCAAGACCTGATGATGGTGGTAGAGGTCTTACATGGCAACAAGCAACAACCAAATGGGAAGACACAGATAACTGGTGGAACACAATATGACAGAATTAACAGGAAAATTAATATCAAATAGTTATAAACAGCTACTAAAAGTTGGTGTAACTGCTAATACTGGCGTAAGTGCTGGTCTTCAAACTATTGAAACTGGAGATGGAACTGATAGTTCTTTCCAGCTTGCTACGGGCGCAGCTAAGTTTACAGGGACTCTTGCTGTAACAGGTAACGTATCTCTTGATGGTAATCTTCATGTCGATGATAAAGTATGTGCATCTGCATTCTATGGAGATGGTTCTAACATTACAGGTGTTACTGCTACGATTGCAGGTAATATATCAGTTAGTAATGCAACAGTAGGTGGTAATCTATATGTAAGTGGTACTACAACTATTGTAGGAGCTACTCATCTACAGGCTGCTGTATCAGTTGGTGGTGCTGCACAGTTTGGTTCTACAGTAACAGTATCAGGAGCAACACAACTTCAAAGCACTGTAACGGCTGTTGGTGCAGCTACATTTAAATCTACAGTTACAGTAGAAGCTGCTGCTATACTTAAAAATAATGTATCAGTAGGTGGTACTTTTGCTGCTGCTGGTGCAGGAACATTTACTTCCAAGACAGAGTTTAAAAATGATGTATCAGTAAGTGGAAGACTTGATGTAGCAACATCTGCTTGTGTTGGTGGTCTACTTAAAGCTGTAGGTAAAGCTACCTTTGAAGATGATGTATCGGTAAGTGGTAATATTATTATAGGTGGTAATGCGTGTATTGGTGGTAATGTAACAGCAGCTTACTATTATGGTGATGGTTCAAATTTAACTAATGTAGAGGCTTCTGTTGGTATTGTTGATAATGTATCTGTATCAGGATATATACATATAGGTGGTTTATTATCTGTTAGTGGAACATCTAACTTTGTAGGTAATAGCACATTTAAATCTAATGTATCTGTTAGTGGTAATACTAATATAGGTGGTACAGTTACAGTAGCTGGAGCCGTTAGTCTAGCATCTACTCTTAGTGTAGGTGGAGCAGCTAACTTTGCTTCTACAGTAACGGTAGTAGGTGCAGCAGCTTTAAAAAGTAATGTAACAGTAGGTGGTACATTAGATGTTACAGGTAATACATCTATAGGTGGTACAAGTAATATTACAGGTAAAGCAGAGTTTGAAGATGATGTATCAGTTTCTGGTGCATTAGTTGTAGGTGGAGCTACACAACTTAACTCTACAGTAACAATAGCTGGTTCAGCAATCTTTGAAGATAGTGTATCAGTAAGTGGTAATTTAGATGTAGCTGGTAATGTATCAATAGGTGGTACGTTCTTTGCTGGAGGTGGTATTACCTACGATGGTGATGTATCTGTATCAGGTGACTTAGCTGTAGGTGGTAATGTATCAATAGGTGGGACTCTAAGTGTAACAGGTGCAGTTAGCCTAGCATCTACATTGAGTGTAGGTGGAGTAGCAAACTTTGCTGATACTGTAACAATAGCTGGTGCTGTAAGTCTAGCATCAACATTGAGTGTAGGAGGTGCATCACACTTTGCATCTACGGTAACAGTTGCAGGTGCAGCAGTCTTTGAAGATGCAGTATCTGTAAGTGGGGCTGTCAATATAGCTGGTAATACATCAGTAGGTGGAACTTTCTTAGCAACAGGTAAAGCTGAATTTGAAGATGATGTGTCAGTCTCTGGAGCGTTAATAGTAGGTGGAACTACAACTATTGTGGGAGCCACACATTTACAAAGCACTGTATCAGTTGCAGGAGTAATGACTCTTAATAATAATCTTAGTATGCAAGATGGTGATAAAATTTTATTAGGTACAGACGATGACTTAGAAATTTATCATGATGGCAGTAATTCATATATAAAAGAAGATGGAACTGGTTCTCTTTTAATTTGGTCAACAGGTACAGAAGTTAAATTATTAGGAGGAGCTAGTGCTGAAACATTAGCTGATTTTAATATAGATGGTTCAGCAGATTTATATTATGATAATGCTTTAAAATTAGCTACTACTGCAGCAGGTGTTGATATTGGTGCATCTGGTGTAAACTCTACAATTAAAACAAATTCTGCAGGAACATCAAACCTTACATTAGGTGTCAATGCAGGTAACTCAATAGAATCAGGTGGTAACTATAACGTAGCTATTGGTGATGAGGCTGGTACGGCTATCACGACAGGCGATAACAATGTTTGTGTCGGTTATGCTGCTGGCGATGCAATTACTACTGCAATTAGTAATGTAGCTATTGGTGCTACTGCTTTAGGTGCAACGGTCACAGGTAATTATAACGTAGCAATGGGTCATCAAGCTGGTATGACTCAAAATGGAGCAGCGGCAAATACACTTATCGGTCATGCTGCTGGAGCGTATATCACGACAGGGGGTAATAATGTTTGTATTGGATATCTCGCTGGTGATGCTATAACAACTGGTACTACATCAGTTATTGTTGGTCAAAATGCTGGTAGTGCAATGACCACTGCTTCTGAAAACGTCATAATAGGAAATAACGCAGGAGCCGCACTTACTACAGGTGGACAGAATATTCTTATAGGAGATAACGCTGGTGCTGCTGGTGCTATTACAGGTATACGAAATGTCGCTGTAGGTGATAATGCTCTTCATAGTGTAGTGGCTGGGGGAGGTAATATTGCTATAGGATATGCTGCTGGTGATGCAATTACTTCAGCTAACAATAATGTTCTTGCTGGTGTCAATGCTGGAACTGCCATAACAACTGGACATAATAATACGGCGATAGGAGGTAATGCTTTAATATCTGAAGATGAATCATCAGCTATAACTGCCATAGGATATAACTGTGGTAATAACCATAATGGTGGAACTGCTAATACTATGGTGGGAGCTTATTGTGCTGATGCTGTAACAACAGGAACTGCTAACACTTATGTAGGAGATTCTTGTG
>Ga0208919_1000118_pt1 | contig 56195 bp, 85 predicted proteins | sample 4_EtaG_FD_184076 | JGI IMG/M metagenome (GOLD analysis project Ga0208919, IMG submission 184076) | Marine viral communities from the Subarctic Pacific Ocean - 4_ETSP_OMZ_AT15127 metaG (SPAdes) (version 3) | ecosystem: Environmental > Aquatic > Marine > Oceanic | place: Pacific Ocean | collected... | reverse complement strand
ATATAGAATATTAGAAGCAGATGTTAAAAAAAGAAGGATACTTAGGAAAGTAGAAGATGTATTTGGCTGTGAAGCCTTATTAGAGGATTCAATGACAGAATTAGCGTGGGAGATATTAGGAATTAAAAAACATAGAGTTCCTCTTATGTCTAACCATGAAGGTTCTATCGAATATGGCGAAGAATATTATGGGGATGAACATTTGACGGAGTTGTATTATGGTTGTGGTGGTGTAGTAGATGGTGGTACTACAATTAGTGAATACATAGATGAAATCTTACGACTCAAGGAGATAATGGAAGGTGAGGAAAAAGAATGAAAGATAGATGGAGAAATGCAGATGGTAGGATTTATTGGATAAAGGATATGTCTGATGCACATCTTACAAATGCCGTAAGATATATGAGAAAAAAAATAAAAGAAGAAGATGGATTTCTTCCAGCTCCAAGCTATTATGCTTTAGAAAAAGAGTATAAAGAAAGATGTGAGGAGCGAGAATGAATATAGAAAAACATATCCGATGTGAATGTGCAAAATATTGGGGGATGAAGAACCATAAAAGAAAATGTAAGAGGTGCAAAACAGAGGTTATTGCAAGGGGTAAGAAGATGAGTATATCGAAAAAACAAAAACTCTTGAAAGGTGTGGAAAGCATGATAGCACAAGGAGTTGAGGATAGGGGAAGGACAAAGACACCATCTATGGTTAAAAATGAAGGTAGAACCTTTAAGGTAGAGTTATGAATTGTTCAATGTGCAGATTCCATGATGCAGGAGGAGAAACACTCTTTGGTACATGCAATTACTTTAAGGAATTAGGAAAAGAATCAAAACCAATAGAGGATGCTAAGGTTTATGAAGAAGGATGTCGTTTCTACTTAAATGCTATGGTTTGTTTTGAGTGTGGAAAGAAGGTAACATTTGATGATTCTGACCCGGCATCTTATGAAAAAGGTAATGATGATAGGTGTTGTAAGCCTTGCTTTAAAAAGATAGTTCAAGATACTATAGAAGAAGTAAAGGGAATGAAAGGTATTGTCCGGGTATAATCCAGACTTTGATTTAGACTTATCTTTTGGAGAGCATTACGAAGATGTTCTTGCAGATATTTTAAAGTTTGGAAAGGTAGAAGTGAAAACCGAAAGAGATATTTGGTATGACACGGGGAATATAGCAGTAGAAATAAGATACAAGGGGAGACCGAGTGGTTTATCCACAACAAAAGCAGACCATTGGGCACAGGTAATGACTAAGAACGGAGACATAAAGTTTATATTGTTATTTCCTGTCGAGGTTTTAAGAAAAAGAGTAAAATACTTACTGAAACATAAAAAAGCAAAAATTGTCATGGGTGGTGACAACAACCAATCTGCTTTAATTTTAATACCACTTAAACATATTATAGGAAAATTATGAAAACCTATTCATATAGCCAATTAAACACATTCAAATCTTGTCCCGAAAAATATAAAATCATGTATATTGATGAAAAGAAAAACTCCAAAGAAGGTGTAGAAGCTTTTATGGGGAAAAGAGTACATGATACTTTAGAGTGGGTGTATAGTGTATACAATATCAAAAGAGAGGTGTCTTTCAAAGAGATAGAAGAATTTTATGATGACAACTGGACTAAGAACTGGCATGATGAAATATATAGTGTTAGAGACCTTAAGACAGAGTATTACTATATATTAGGTAAGCATTGTTTAGGGAATTATTTTTATAAATATGGTCCGGAGTTTAACCAAAGTGTTTATGCTACAGAAACGATGATTAATTTTAAACTTAATGGGTTTACTTTTAGAGGGATAATAGATAGATTAGATTATGATAGTGATGGAAATTGGATTATACATGACTACAAAACAGGCAAAAGATTATTATCTAACCCTGCAGTAAAAAAAGATGGGCAGTTAGCTTTATATCAAATGGCTATTGCTCAAGAATTTAAAGATATAAAATCTGTCGAGCTTAGGTGGCACTTCCTACAACAAGGAGTAGAAAGAAGTGTTGTTCATACCAAAGAAAGCTTAAATGAAATAAAAGAAAACTTAAAAGGAATGGTACATAATATAGAAAGTGCTGATTCTGTCGATGTCGGTGGCTTCCAACCTAAAGAAACAATGTTATGTAATTGGTGTCACTATTGGGAGGATTGTTCTGCAAAAAGCACAACAAATCCTGTAAGCAAAGCAAAATAATATTAATGGGTAGTATTTTGGGAATTTTTGGGAAAATAAAAAAAGGAGAATAATGAAAGTACAATTAATTTGCACACTTTGTAAGGAAATGATAACAGAAAGTGGAAAAGGGATTTATATCTGGGGTGAAAAAGACGAACTAAACTCATTTAAGCTTGTACACAAAGGAGCTTGTGATTCGTTTTTTCAAAAAAGTCATCCTTATAGTTGTGAAATACATACGGCTATAAAGAGAATAGGTGCTACTCCAGAATATCGAGGACTAACTAAGGAGAACAATGAAACAGTATAACATATCTGCAGAAGAAGTATGGGAAAGAACATTAAAGCTTAATGCTTCATTAGAGGTAATAAGCGATTTAGTAAAAGATATGATAGATGAAATTCATGTCTTAAAAAGAATATCTTATGAATTAAAGGAGATAGAGAGACATGAAGATAGCAGAAGTTAAAATGGATAAAAGAGGTAGAATAACCTTGCCGAGAGCTTACATGAAAGTGAACGGACTTAAAGAACAATCTACCATTATAGTTAAATCCAGCAATAAGCCTAAACATATAGTGCTTGAGTTTGTAGATAAAAATGTTTCGTGAAATAGAAATAATGGGGGCTCCCAAGCCACAAGTAAGACATAAAGCAACCAGAGTTAATGGTCAGATAAGAGTTTATGACCCTTCTTCTAAAGACAAGAAGGTATTTGCTAAGAAAGTCATCGCTAAAGCTCCAAAAAAGGCTCTTAAAGGCTGTATCTCTTTAAGTTTGACATTCTATATGCCCAGACCACAAAACCATTGGAAGACGAAGAAAGGTCGATGTACTCAGAGTTTAAAAGATTGGGCAAAAAAACAAAGACTGTGCATAACAGTCCCGGATGCTGATAATCTTGCCAAATATGTCATGGACTCCTGTAATGGAATCTTATGGAAAGATGACTGTCTTATCGCAAGACTGCAAGTTGAAAAGCTTTATGTTGAAGATGGCTACAATAGACCGAGAACATTAATTGAGTATTGGCATGTTGAAGATTGAAGAAGGAAAGAACTTCCTTGTGTATGTTTCCACCTGTGGGTGTTTAGTTTGTGGACTGCCTAATCCCGATAGAGACCATTTGGATACTGTCGGGATGGGTGGGAATAGGGATAACGATTTATGGGAAGATTTTTCTGTCGTGCCGTTATGCCGTGGACATCACCAGGAAAGGCATGTTAATATGAAAAAGTTTGAAGAAAAATATAGAATCAATCTGTGGAGAGAAAGCCACAGGTTATTAATGAGGTGGTTAAAACATGAAAGAGGTTAAAACAGATTCCTTCTTAGGACATATGGAAGGTAGTAAGCTTATTATATATACAGAAGATAAGATGAAAGAATTTATATCGGGATTGTCGGGGGAAGTGATGATAACGATAGAAGAGATTAGAAACAGAACTCAGAAACAAAACAATCACTATAGAAAGATTATAAGAGTGATGGCTAAAAGACATCCGTTTGATGGTTATCATGCAGACGAATTACACGAAGCTATGAAACAGAGATTTGAAATAGCTTCTACTAAAGATTTAAATAGAGAAGAGTTTAGTGAGTTTATTAATAAAGTAATTAAGTTGGCAAATGAGCACGATGTACAGATAGAATCTAACGATTAATTTCGATATTCATAGATTTTTATCTTTTGTTTTTCATTGCTCAAGCTTCGCAGTAATCGCTCTTCACCATAAGTAAGAGTACCTTCTCTTGCTTTTTCTTTAAGCCTTTGAACAGACTTATTTAAATACATTTTTCTACCTCGACCAGTTCTATAATAGATAGCATCACCAACCCAAGGTATATGTTTTTTATATTTTAATCCATATTTAAGGCTTTCTCTTTCGCTTAAACCATCTTCAGAGAAATACTTATATATTAAGGTTAGGTCTTCTTTAACATCATCAGCAAAACCAGCAGCAGGCACACCAACAGATAGCATTTCTGAAATAGCACCTCTACTGCCGAGCTTATCCATACTATAACGACTCATAAAGAATAGTCCTAAGAAATTCTCTAACAAATTATCATCAAAATCATGGAGTCTTCCGGTGTACAAATCTTTTATCTCATCTTTACCTGCACCAGCAAGCATTAATATAGCCATTAACCTTAAAGGTTTAGTTAATGACATCATTCTATAAGCTCTTGCATCTTTTATATTACCAGCTGCTTTTGCTTTTATTGATTTTTTATGATTTAAATAACCTTCTGCTACTATTCTATTTGCAAGCCTAAGAGTAAATGTTTTTAATTGATAAGCCAACCTCATTAATCCATCGCTTTGATTATAACCTTTAGGTAGCTCAGTATCACCTATAGGTTGATAATCTAATAATCCATTAAAACCTACCTCTAAAACCTCTGGAGTAATCTCACCAGCTTTTAAATCTTTAATTACTTTTTTATAATTAGGTGTTCCTTCTGGAAATACAGATGTTATTTTATCCATCAAATCAAGCTGTTTTCTCCTTGATAATTTGTTGTATTTTTTCAACTGTTTACCCAGAGAATCAATATAAGTATTAACGATAGTTTCTTTCATCATTGCATCAAACTTCTTAAAGCCTATCATCTTAAACTGAGTGTTCACCATTTTCATCATTCTTGATGGGTCGGATAGCTCATGCATTATTTCATCTATCGCTAAATCTCTCATCTTAATATCTGACCTATTAGTAACAGCCTTAGAAAAGTTTTTAACAACAGATAGAGGATTTTGAGCACTTTGCACAAAGATAGCAGAACCTATATCAGCAAGCTGTGTTAAGGTATTTCCAATATCGTTTAAAGTCGTGAAATACCCTAAAGCTCTAAGCCTACCTATATTTTTTCCTGTCTGCTTTACATCTAATACTGAAGACAAGATATTAATAGACTCCCTTTGTTCATCTGGATTAAGTTCTCCAGCCAATGTGTTTTCTACTAAAGAAGAAATACCTATATTTATATTATCAGAATCATCATCTATATTAACATATCCAGATTCATAGTGATTTTCTAAAAGTCTTTTTCGAGCAATAGCTTTATTCATTGAATCAATATAGTGAAGTAATGCATTTGAAGCATCGTCATACTGATGTACTAACTTGTTATCAACACCTTCTACAGTCCTTTTTTTAGTACCTTTAGCTATAGTGCTTGTTCTATCAAATGTAAATACTGCACCACTTATTATTTTAGCCATTTCAGAGCTTCTAAGTTTAGATTTTTTCATATCCATAACTGTAACCTCTGTTCCACCCTCTACAGCTGAATATTCCTCACTAACAATAGCATTTAACCCTGCTTTTATCTGCCTCATATCCTCTTTAGTAAGGTTTTTAATAGAAGGTTTCGTCTTTTGTTTCCTTGCTTTTTTCTTAGCCCATTTTTTCTTCTCTTCATTTAAGATATATTCTTCAATAGATTTTTCAATAAATCCATCAGCTTCCTTACCCTCCATGTCTCGAACCATTTCTCTAAACCTAACCGGGTCTTTAACAACTCTACTATAATAACCAAGAAGACCCTCTCCCTCATCAGCTTCTATAACACCCATATCAAGACCAACTTCATTCGCTCTTTTTAATATATTATCATAAACTTTTTGAACTTTAGCATGTTCTTTTATAAGAGTAGTAGTTATCTTTTTCTTTTTTCCAGACTTATCAGTAACCTTTATGGTAAACTCACCAATCTTATCACTTAATAAATCTAAAGCAACAGCATCTCTATTAATTAGAATGCCATTTAGCTGCTCTTTCTGCTTTTTAGTTATAATACCAAAAGGGTTTGTTTTGCTTTTTGGATTAATGGTTGTTAGCCATGATTCAGAGTTTTTTCTATCAATAGAAGCATTAGTCATATAATCATAAGAGTAACCTCTAATCAGTCTAAATATCTTACTGTTTACTGCTTGAGCTCTAAAAGAATTTACCATTGCCAAATCTTTAAAACCTTCCCATAAACCTGAGATTACACCTCTATCTTTAGCTGTGGCTTCTTTTTTTATTTTAGGGTCTGAGTAAGATTCGTAATGTTCTAAATTGCCGGGAGGTGTATAGGTAGATTTCTTCTTAACCTCTTCTGGCTCAATGCCTTGTATCTCTGCTTGCTTATCTACATTTTCTATTCTGCTTTGTAGCTTGGCTCTTTCCTTCTTAGCACCTTTTCCTTTACCGAATTTCTTATCTAACTTATTTAATTGAGTTTGGTATCCTTCTATTGTCGGGTCTACGGCATACTTAATACCACCCATTTTAGCCATACCTCTTTCTATCTTCTCACCTATTTGGACCTTATTATCATCCCACCATCTCTTCATAGCTTTCTGTACTTTCTTTAGCCATGCTTTAATGTTTTGTTTTGTCTTGGATGAGAACTCAGACAATGTTCTACCGAAGTTTTGTGCAGTTACACCTATTCTTTGTCCTTGTTTTTGTAGGTTAGCAGGAAGATTTTCATAAACAAATAAACCTCCGTCTATGATAGTGTTCTTTAAAAGTTTTAAGTTTGATGGTGTAAAGCCTAAGAACCCAGCTTCAATAGAGGTTGGTGTAACTGATGTCTCTGGTTTTTTAAGAATAAAAAGCTTGCTATCAAATACAGGCTTACCTTGTTTATTTAATTGAATTTGTGCATCTGGCAATGAAGATTCTATTTCTTGTAGATAGGTTATCGGAGCTCTCATTTCCTGCCAAGTTCTTTTGGCTGGGTCTTTTGCTCCTCTAAATCCAGAGTTACCTTGAGAATCATAGTAGATACTAACCATCATAGTACCACCCGGTTTTAGCTTACTATAAGCATCTTTTAATACAAAATCTCTACTTTCTGGTTCTTTAATTACATTAAGAACATTCATTAAAGTGACTGTATCTGCACCACCTCTTTTATCAACTTCAGCCATAGATTTTTTATTATAATCATCTGGTCGAGCAAAAACATCATAAATAACACTATCTAAACCTTGTTTTTTTAGTTCTTGTGTTCCTAAATCGTATGCTCCACCACCATAATCTAAATTAAAACCTTTAGATATTCCTGTAAGTTCTGCGAATTTTTTAAATCCAGCAGGAATTTGTTTTGTTGAAGTTTTGCCGGGGTCGTAAAGCTCTTTTCTACCCTGTTTTAATACTGCTCTTTTTTGTTGAGGTGTTAAGCCTTTTTGAGTTTTTTTAGTTTTAACAGCTTGTTTGCTGCTTTTTTTAGTGACTCTTTGCTGTTCTGTTCCCAAAATTCCGGAGATTCTTGTATCATCGAGTCCTCGTTGCTTTGCGATTTTAATTGCTTCTTGCTTGTAATCTGTTTCATTTACTGATTCTCCTGTTATACCAAATTTACCATAAAATCTCTTTTGAGGAAACCATAAAATTGCCTGTGCATCTGCTATAGAACTTACACCAGAAATTTCCACAGCTCTTTTCATTATTTTTCTAAATCTATTTCTTTCAGCCCCACTTTTAGGTGCTTCTACAGGCTTATTTACAACATCTGCATACCTTTGAGCAGCTAAGTTATGCTCTTTTCTTGCAGGCTTATATTTCCCTGTCTTCTTATCTAACTTAGGTGGACCATCTTTTGGGAATCCAGCATTAGTATCATCTTTAAACATTCTCTCTGCAACTTTAAGCAAGGCTTTGTCATCTTTATATACTTCTGGGGTTATCCCATATTTTTTGCGAAGAGACCTATTTTTAACAATAGATTTTCTAAATCTTTTTATTTGCTTAGAATAATCTTTCTTACCAGTTCTTTCTAAATGGTCAGATGAACCATCTCCCATAACAGCTTCTGGTAACAATGCTCCCGTTATTCTATTTATATTTCGACTAAAATGTAAATCCATTGTTAATGGGTCATAATTACCTAAAAGATTTTGATAAAAAGCACCACCAACTTTTGGTCCAAAAATAGAGCTACCCTTAATTATTGTTTCTTTTAATTCACCAGCTATTTTTTTTATTCTTGCAGACTCACCATGCAGATTAACACCAGCATCCTCTAACTCTTTTGCTGTAAAATCTGTTTCTAAAAAGTCTTGTAGTGTTGCTTCTCCCCAGCTTTCAGCTAATTCGTTGTACAATGCAAAGGCTTGCTCCATAGCACCGACTTGCTTGCCGACACCCATTGCCTTCTTTTCAGCTTTTGATATTTGACCAAATTCGCTATTCCAATACCCATTCTCTAAATAGAACTCAAACTGCTGGTATGCGATTTTTAAATTAGATGGTACTCCTTGCCCATTACTTGTAATGGCTAATCCAAATAAGAAAGCCCGTTCTGTCATTGGGTCTTCCATTTGAGGATAAAGTTCTTTTGTTACCCTTATGGCATCTTGCATTTTTTGGCTATACCAACCACCAGCATTCCATTCATTCCCTGTTTCTAAGGCTATTTCTTCAGCCAATATCTGAGCTATTATCTCATTAGATTCATCGCTATCTACTTGTAAATCAACACCCATTTCTTTTTGCAACTCTAAAGACCTGTTTGTCAAATACCTTGAAAGTTCTTCAATGTTTTTAAATTTAGGAGCTTTTTCTTCACCTTTTAGTATAGGTATAGAGGATAGCCTTGTTGTTGGTGATTGCTTTGTCGGGGCATCTCCCGGTTCAACAGCATATCTAAGTCCACCAGTTTTAGCCATTGCTCGTTCAATCTTCTCACCAATCTGTACTCTGTTGTCTTCCCACCATCTTTTAATAGATTTATTAACTTTTTTAATCCAAGCTTTAATATTCTTAGGAATATTTTTAAATCCATCAATAGCAGATTTAAATGTAGCATCAAAATTCTTAGGAGTTATACCAAGTGTTTCAGCCTGCTGTCGAAGTTTTTGAGGTAGCATTTCATATGTATACTGAGCAGTTTTAATAATACCATTGTAAACAACTTTCATACCCGGTACAGGATTAGGTAAGATAACCATGTTTGTCGCACCGTCATCTATTATATCGAATCCTAATTTATCCATATCTTTAAGAGCAGCCTGTTCAGCATCAGTTTCGGTATCAGTTTCCTGTAGGTCTATAATATTAAAGTCATCATCAAAAGCTAAATCCCTACCCTCAAGGATTTCTTCCATTGACTGAATAGCTGATTCTGCTTCTTCCACATTCATGGATGCTTGTTCGTTTTCACTACCGATATATTTATCTACATAGCTTTGAAGTTTTTTCGCTGCTTTTGTAAACCCGTCAATACTGCTTGTATTTAAATTCTTAACCCAAGACAATGGATTTCCAGTCTTACCATTTCGTATATCTGCTGTATATACATAGTTTTCATCTTCAGTAAGTTCGGTGTTTACTCTTGTGTCGAGGTCTTGAGATTTAATATCTGTCGGGGTTTCTTCAACTACTTCTTCAACCTCTGGTTCAGCTTCCACTACCTCATCAGCCACGACAGGCTCTGTTTCTTCTACGGTTTCTACAACTTCATCAACTTCTGGCTCTGTTTCTATGATTTCATCGACCTCTTCAGAAATTTGAGGCTCTAATTTGCCTTCTAAGGCTCTCTTTTTTTTCTCTTTACGAGATAGTCGAGGTTTTTTCTGGGATTCCCGTATAGAAACTGCATTCTCAGCATGTATCTGAAATGCTTTAGCATCCTGTAAATCTGATAATATCTCAATCTGCTTAGGGTCATTCTTAGCTTGAGCATCTATAAGTTTTTTCTCAAGCTCTCTTACGAGAATATTAGCATTGTTTAAATTTTCTTTAGCATAAGCAAGAGAACCCTTTTTAGTTCTTCTTTCATGTCTTCGCTTCTTAGGCTTAACATCTATATCATTTTTCTCAGCTATCTCTTGAGTTTTTACATTAAGAACTTCATTTTCAATATGCTCTTGGTCTGATTCATAGCTTACCTCTTCTACCTCACTATCATAATCAACCTCATCTGTTTTATTTAACCTTTTAACCCTATCTTTTTCTATTAAGTAATCGTGGTATCCTATATCTGTATCTTCATATATCTCGGACTCAGCTATTACATCACCATTTTTATTATAGGTTATGAATTGACCTGTTCCATCATCACCATGTGTAAAGTACTTAACCTTAGAAGCGATAAGTTCATCAACACCTTTTACTTGGATACTGTTTGTCGGGGTTGCTGGGTTAAATATTATATTTGCACCAGTACCCATTATAAACCCAGCATAACCAGCTAACTTAATATTGTCCCATTCTTCTTGAGCAATAGGTCTGTATCCTGCAGCTACAAGTAACTCCGAAACCTCTTGCATCATTTCTGTGTTTGCTTCTAAACCACCAACACCCATAGTTCTTAAAGCTCTATTTATTATTTGATTTTTTATCGTATCATCAAACTTTTTAGATAAAGCTTTAGTTACTGCAACACCTTGTGTTTTCCCAATTACCATATTCAAAGACATTTTATCTATAGCACCAACCATAGGACCAACTGCTGCAGCTGCTAAATCTCTTTTCCAGTAAGGTATTTTATCCCCGGTCTCCATTTCATAGTTTAACATATCGTCTTTAATATTACCTGTATAACCTGCTGCCATTACATAAGACCAGAGCTTTGGTAAATTAAGTGCACCTGCAACCATTTGGAGCATCATAGGACCTTGTTCTAAAACAGTCTTGCTTAAATGGTCTGGAGAGGTTAAGAAGTCAAAAAAGTTTTCAGGGTTTTGATAATCTCTATCGGGTGCTGCAGGCAACATAGACCTAACACCAACCTTGGACATATCAGACAATTCTTTAAAAGTTCTTTCTAAGCTATTAAAATTTTCTTCACCCATTAACAAATCGGCTCTAATAGCTCTTATAAATGTAGGTATTGCATTGAAAGTATTTGCTGTAAAGTCATTAGCATTATGAATACCTCGCTTAAACCTATTAAGGGTTTTCCTTACAGTACCATCATCATTCCATTCTGTATATTTAGTATTTGATGTGCCACCACTTTCAATAAATTCTTTTCTTTCAAGAGACTTTTCAATATGCTCTCTTTTTCTATCTTCTTCTTGAAATAGTTTCCTAAGACCATCCCTATCACCACCTTCAGCATAATGTTCCTGTGCCATTGTTATAACACTTTTAGCACCAGGTTGAATACCTCCACTATCCAGCATAGATTGAAATGGGTCTTTTTTTCCTTCAAGCATCCATACTAAATTGTTTTTAGCTATTGGGTCTCCATTGACAGCCTTATTAATAACCATTAGCTCGTCATTAGTAAGCTCTTGATTCTCCATCAAGTTATTAGCTATAGCTGTTACATTATCTTGGTTGTGGTCTCTGGCATTCATATTATGAATACGACTTCTTAAACCTTGACCCTTATCAGAAATATTTCTAAAGGCTTCTTTTGCTGGGTCATCTTGATGGTTCATCATAAATAAAGCATAATCGGTTGCATTATTAATAAACGAACGAGGAATATTATTATCCCTCATCTCCCTGGTTTCTAAACCACTTTCTTTTATTCTATTTTTAGTTTTTTCGTGGAAATTTTTGTACTCATCCGTATAAGTATTCCAGTTGTCATGTTTAGGTTCTTCAGATATTATCCCAAGAGCTCTTCTACCTTTATCATAAACATCTGACCATGTGGATTCTTTTTTTACAGGCTTGGTAGTTACGACTTGAGGTTTGTCTCCGAACCTTTGTTTGTTTCTTTTTATAATATCATTGTAATCAGGGAGGAAGGACTCTTCTTCTTCTACGGCAATTGGGTCTTGTCCGGCTGCTGCCCTTGCTCTTGCCAATGCAGCTTCATATGTAAATTCAAAATTTTCTGGCATTTATTTAAAAAACATTAAAAGGTTTTCGTATATACGATTAAATTCGGTTTCATTATCAACATTATCTATTAAGCCTTTCATCATACCCATATACTCTTTCCCAAGGGCTGTTCCATCTATAGGTGTACCTTGGTTATCAACTGTTTTTAAATCTTTAAATTTTTTGTCTGAAACTATCAATATTTTATCTATCTGGTCTTTAGTTAAATTAGGATTTCTAACAATTTCCAGAATAGCATCTCGTCTTTGAGTATAAGGCTTTTCTGTTTCGCCTTCAAGATAAACAGGCTTCATTATTCGTTCATATTCCTCTGGACCTATTGCACCTTTAGAATAATCTAATTTAAATGATTCATCTCCCCAATCCCATATATCTTTTAGATTACCATGTCCAGAAATTTGTGAAAGCTTTTGTAATGTAGGCAATCCAACAGACTCAGAGTCTACATCTAACTCCATAGCTCTCGCATATAACTTCCTTAGTCTTTCTTGAGATTCCATTGTCCTTGCATACTGAGGACCAGCTGCCATTTCTTTCTCTATTTTACCATGGAAATATTTTCTACCTGCTATATCTGGGTTTGTAGCATCAAATAAGAAATCACTTTCAAGGAAATCAATCTCTTCTATAACTGCATCTATTTTCATATTCTCAATAGACTCTTGTGATTTATTATACTTAGCTCGTTTTTCTTGAAGAGTTAAAGCAGCTGAATCATAATCTATTTTTTGCTTTGCCAATTTACCTTCAAGTATTTTTTCAGCATTTTTTGCATCAGTAACAGCTTCATTCGTTTTTTCTTCATCTAAAGCATTATTAAATCCGACCTCAAAAGCTTCAGGATTAAATGTATAAGCTAAATCATCTCGACCTGCAAGCATATTTATAACTTGAGTCTTGGCAGTCTTATATTCACTCGTACTTAGTCTACCATCTCCATCTGAATCAAAGTCTCCATACTCTGCCGGAGTACCATCTTCGTTTGCTTTAATGACTAATCCTTTTAAATGTTCTGGAAGTTGAGTATTTTCATCATAGGTTAATGGTATTTTCCCCAAAAGCTCTTCACCACTATTATAACTCACAATTTTACCAGTTTCATTATTTAAAATATTGTTTGTCTCAGCTAATTCTTGACTTTTTGTTTCATTAAACTTCATCAAATCTTCTAATGTCTTTGTTCCTAAAAGTTCATGTAATTTTAATGCACCAGGAGTTTTATTTTCATCATTGATTTTAGTTGCGAGTGTTGCATCTATTGCAGCAAGGTCTTTTGTTGTAGCATCAATATTTTCCCAGTTTTTATCTATTTCAGTTTGCAAAGCATAAGATTGCTCAAATCCTTGACTCCATAATTGTTTAGTTTTCCAGTCCTGAAAGTCTAATTCTTTTTGTTGAGCAGCTGAAGGTTTAATAAGTTGGTTTACTTGACCTATTGCTGTTGATATTCCTTGCCAATCTATTTTACCCATTAAAAATATTTCCTATATTAAAATTAATTAAACATATCTCCTAAATTAATATTAAACTTTGGTGGATTAAATGCAGGACTTGCTGGAGCTGCAGCAGGAGGAGCATCACCAGGTCTTCTTGTAAATTTATCTAAACCTGGATTTGGGCTATACGATGTTTTAGTATTTTCCATTGAAAGTAATGCCTGTCGGGTTTGGGATGCAATACCTCGTGCTTCACCTTCTATTCTATCAAGTTCAGTATGTTGTTCATGCTCAGAAGCTATACCTTTTTTTTCTAATTCAAGGTCTTGAGATGCTCTTTTTGTAGTTAAGTCTGAGTATATATCACCACCTTTATCTCTAATTGTTTGTGCTAATTGTTCTCTTGCTCTACCTGTTGAACCTGACCCAGCAAAGTTCTGTTTTGCTTGCTGAGTTTCAATTTGTTGAGTTTGGGTTTCTGTTTGAGCTCTCATTGCAGCAGCTTGTCTATCGGCTTCTTCTAAAAAACCTTCTCCTGCAAGACTTGCTTGGTCTTGTTCAAGTTCCATTTGTTTAGCATATATACTGTCTGGTCCTTGAGCTCTATTAAACTGTTTTAGTAATAATTCAAGATTTTTATCACTCTCTTTAATCAGCTGACCAGCTTCCCCTGAATAGGCTTTGCCTCTTCTTCTTTGTCCTTCTTTTGAACCAGCATCACTTCCAAATATTCCCCATTGACCTTTGCTCGGTTCCCATGATGCATCACTCATAGTATATACTCCATTTTATATGCAATAGGTTTAAATCCAAATCTTCTTTCCCATAACTTTGGGTCTCGCTTAGTAGTGAATTGAATACTTTTACATCCATAATCTTTAGCAAGTTGAATGATTTCTACCCATCTTTTAATAGTATCTTCTTCAGAATAAGCTGTATGTATCCAAAAAACATCACCTTCTATAGAATATTCACACCAAAAATTATTATACTCTTTTACAAATGTTTTATAGTTAGGCTCAAGAAACTCTTCTTTAGCATCAAGAGATTTTTCACAATACTTATCAGCTTTTTCTATCATTAATTTAGTTGCTTGCATTAACCTAACTTTGCTATTTTTCGTTGTTTTTTAGGTTTATTACCAGCAAGCATACCAATACCTTCGACTCCCATAGCAGCAATATCTAAAATACCACCAACAGCTGTACCAAGGACTGGAACAACTTTAGCTACTCCACCAACTGCCTCAAGAACACCAGCACTTTTTGTATAAGGATTATCTCCGTGTGCTATTTTTTCTATCCCAGTAGCTACTCCAATTCCGGGCAGTACTGCTCCAGCAACTTTTTTAGAGGCAGCTTTAGCCCCTTCTGTACCAATTTTTTTAGCTATCTGCTCAGTAGCTTTTACACCAAGTCTTGCAGCTGCAGCAGTTTTTTGAGTCTTTGTACCATGCCTTAATGTTTGAGCCTCGCCCAAAACACCAAGACCTTCCTCAAGTTTTCCTTTTGCTATAGTTGCCTTTGATTGTAATCCAGACATTTCTTTTATTTCAGGAGTCTTAATAGGTTTTAATTGGTCCATAACATTAGTATCTGTCTTGCGAAAATCTAAAGGTTTTAGTTCTTTTCGAGCACCTAATACATCTACTTCTTCATATGGGATTCCAATAAAATCACCATCTTGATACTTTTTAACCTTACCACCATCTTTCATTGATGATGTTTTTAATTGTTTCAATTCATGAACGGCTTTTAATGTATTTGCTCCAGCAAGGATTGTATTTAAAATACCCATATTTCTTGCACCTAAAGGAGCAGTATACTCCTCTTCCTCTTTTTTCTTTTCTATCTCTGCCATAAATGGCTCTAACCAGCTTCGATGTAAAGATGCAACATATCCCGGTGTATAGTATTTACCCATATTTTACCTATTTTCTTGCATTATAAAATAACACTTGTTTATAATACCGTTTTATTAATATTTAAAATCTTATTCAAATTAAAAGTTTGTTCCAAAGAAGATAGAGTCGCCTGTATCAGGTTCTTCTACATATGTAACTGTTATACCTATTTGAGTAATTCTAACTGCTCCTGAAACTCCAGATTTATTAACTTTTAATGTTATATCTTCTAAATTATCATAAGTAAATGCACTACCATCACTATTAACAGTATTTGCTGTTCCATTTCTAAGAGCATAAACAGCTGAATTAGGGAAATTTATTGTCTCTAATCCTGTAGCTGAAGGAACACTATCGTATGTAAATTGTACATCAGCACCACTTGACCCTCTGGCTGGTAACCTTCCATAAGCAAAAAGTTGAATAGATGTAATACTTCTTATATCAGCTTCTGCTACAGATGGATTTGGAAAAGAAAAAGTTACATTATCACCATTATTTCCTTCACTTATATAGGTTGTGTCACCATTATTAGTTTCTACTGCTCTTGTCCTTGTTCCTGAATTAGCTTCCCATATACCTGAACCTTCACCAGAGATTCCATCAGGTACTAATGTCATAGTTGGCATGGTAAATATTCTCCATACTTTTTTAAAGCTTGCATATATAGTTTATTATTTAGACTAAAGTATATAGGATAATCACAGTACAATCTATCATTACACTCTATCGCCCAACCTGCATACCATTGACCTCTTTCTAAAATCTTATCCATATGCTCTTCATGATTCTTTTCACTTATAACTTCTTGTCTATCATCATATACTAAATCAAATGTCATAGTAGGAGTATAATCCCAACTAAAGCAGTTTACTATTTCTATATTTGAACTATAATCTTTCTTCCATTCTAATGCAAGATTATAAGAAGCTGTATTAGGCTCAAGTATAACATGAGTATCTAAGTTATGCTTTTGAAATTCTGTAGAAGTCCAGCCTACGCCAAAACCAAACTCAAGTACAGACTTTGGCTTCTGTTGAATACATAAAAGTTCTACTCCTTTAGGAAGAAAATCTTTTTCATTCTTGTATAATATATTTTGTCCTGCTATCTGATAATCTGTATCAGTTTCTACAAGACTTCCATCTATCCATTCTTGTTTAGTCATTAGAACTGAAAATCCAATGTTGCTACTCCATAAGCAATTTCATTATCTGCATCATAGAAAAAAGATATTATATCAACATGGTTAGCATCTGTTGTTAAAGTTGGATTACTTCCACCTGCAAAAATAACTGTAGCACTTCCTGAAGCAGTTGCACCAAGAAGTCTATCGTGAACCAACCAGCCATCAGCAGCAACTGTTCTGCTTCCTGTTCCATCTTGTTTTAAAAGAAGAGTAAAGTTACCTGAAACTTTAGGAAAGATTAAATTTAAATCTGCTATATTGCCTGCTCCAAAAGTAACAAACTGCTTGTTGCCTGTTGTAAAATCCACATTTGTATCAGCTGCATTATATGTAGGTGTAACTAAATCAAAACCTACTCCACAATTATCAAACTCTACATGACCATCAGGTTCTATGTTTAAATGTCCTGATGCCCCTGAAGAATCAATTGTAGTTATAGTAGTAGCTCCATTAGAATTTACACTAAAAGAAGCAGAATTACTTTCATCATAAAATAATTGTAATTGAGGGGGTGTTGCATCTGTTATGATTATATTGCCTGATAAATTTCCTCCAGCAAGAGGAAGATAACCTGTAGAAGCTGTTCGAGAAGATAAAGTAGTTATATCACCATTGTAATTTCTAAATTTTAAGATACCATCACCTTCAGCAGATTGCTGCTCTACATACAACCCTCCCATACCTGAACTTATTGGTACAATTTTTTTAATAGATATATCATCAATAAACCATTGAGTTGTAGAGTTGTTTTCAGAATAAATTCTTAAAGGATAACTAAATGTAAGAGTAGTGCCACCAGAAAGAGAACTGCTAATAGCTTGTGATATTACAAATACTTGAGGGTTTGCATTAATATCGGCAATAGAAGTTATTCTTGTATTTGCTGGAATAGTACCACCACTAACTTCCATCCCAACAGCAATATTAGAATTAGCACCATCCATAGTTATGGTTGTTCCACTTGATATTGCCCCTGCTTGAGTGTCATCGGTAAAAGGAGCGACAGTAACTAAAAAATCTTTTGTTATTGCTGTAGTAGATGTTGTTATATCAAAAGTACCTGTTGTTATACCACCTAATTCTATCTTAAAATCTTCTAAAGTTCCACTTGCACTATATATTTTAGCACTAACTCTATAGTTATTCCCAGCAACTAATGTTGTAAAGAAAGATGTTCCCAGTTCAGCACCTTGCTTTGAAGTGCTTGATGTTCCAGTTATTTCTATTCTATCATCCGTAGATGTATCTTCTGCATATGTAAATGATGTACTTTCGGGGTCATATATAGCCCAATTTATTGTACCAGAAGCTATATCTCTATCTTGTGAGTTTGTTATAAGTTCAGTATCGCCAATATTCTCACATTCTCTTAGCTCCATAACTGCACCATAGGGAGATTGAATTGAAACATGCTTTAATCTAAAAGAAGCAACAGTAGCACTTTGGACTGTTAATATTGTTTCATAGCCTACAGCTGCATGATATCCAGAAAGTATCCTAAGCCTGCCGGGTGTTAATATGCTATCTATATATCCTGCTGCTATAGTAGACACACCACCTGAGCCTTTCCCAAGTTGTAATATACCGTTAGATTTTGTATCATCTCCAAGAATAAGCTGTCCAGATTCACCAGTAAATGTTGAAGAAGAAGCTTTCCTACTACCAAGTGTTAATTTACCGGGACTACCATAATTTAATTCAAATACTTGACTTGCATCTAATAGTTGGTAAGCTTTAGAGTCAGGATTCCAGCCGAATAATTGCATGGTTCTGCCGGGGTTTTGCATACCTATCTCAGCAGCCCCGTCAAATAATACTCTTGAATACCAATTATTATTGTACTTTACAAATAAAAAGATACCCTTGCCAGTAACTTCTCTAATGGTAATATCGCCATCACTACCTTCTCTTCGGCTTGGCTCGCCTTTACCAATAGTAGTACGACTGGCTTTTTTATTGTGAAGTATCCTGCTTAAGTCACCATATCTCATTATCGAGCCGATTTTATTCTATAAACAATACTTATGTCTTCTATTTCAAATTTTGCAGGTGTACCAGCTGCTGCTAAAGCCATAAGTTGAAAGGAATGGATATTTTTAATCGGTGTAGATGGAATAAGCTCTGCTGTATAGCTTTTACTCTTAGGGAATATATAAGCTATAGCATTCTGAGCATGAGTAGATTGTCCAGATTGATACTTCCTTAAAAGATTTAATCTATTATTTGCTATATCTACATTAGTAACTAACATAACCTCTGTGCCTATTTTAATTGCATCACCTTTTCGTACATTTGTAACATCTGAAAAATCAACATTTGTAGATATTACATCTGAATTATTTATACCACCAGAATTAGTTAAAGTTATTGTTGTTATTTCTTTTATAGATTCATCAAATTTTAATCCATAAGTTGATGAACCATAGTTAATACTTTTAGCAAAATCAAAGTCTTTAGGATGTTGCTCTATATTATTACCATCAGTCTGGTAATAGAATTTAGTATATGACTGGGTCATGCTAAAGTCTGAATCCATTGTTTTAAATGTTACAAATACCTTATAAATTGTTTTCTTAGCACCCGGTTGCCCAAAATCAATGTCTTTTGTAATAAACTTAATAGCACTATTTAGATTTGTACTATTTGTGAACTGTGCAATATGTCTTCCAGAAAAAATATTACGAGTTATTTCAAATCTTGTGCCATCACTTGGTCCTGTAATATTATAATAATAAATATGTTCCCCTGATATATTATCATCTACAGAAGAATCTGTTACTGCACCAAATGTTAAATCACCAAGATTCGGATTACTTGCCATTATTGACCTTATTGCCGTGGCGAGTTCTTGGTTTGTATTGAGAGAGTTTGCTACATCCGTATCAAAGCCACCTTCATCTAAATAGTCTGTTAAGTCTTGTCCAGTAACAAAAGTAGAAGTAACATCATTTACTACATTGTTGGATGAATCAAATTGTTTTACATTTATATCTAAAGTAACTCCAGATAGATTTGCTGCACTCGACCCCGGCATATTTAAAAATGACAGTTGTGTTACTTGTGCTACAGTTGATGAACCAACACTTGAGATACCTACTGAGCTAATTAAATTAGGAAGATTGCTATCTGTATCTGTCCAACCAGGAGCAGCAGTATAAGCAGAATTACCACTCTCTGCCATAACCATTGTACCATCTGAAGGATTAGAATATATTTTATAATCTCCGGCTGAAGTTTCAACTAACAATACTAAAGCTTTAGCTGCTGGATTACCAGAATTTCCTGTACCTTGACCTGCACCTGATTCATCCCACCTTGCTGTATCTCCTGTATAAGTAAGTTTTAATATCTGCCCTATTTGTTCTGCTTGCCAATATGTTGAAGATGTGTTTGCATTTACAGCATTGACTAACCCTGCTATAGCTGTTGCTGCATTAGAAGTTATTACAGGTCTACCACCACCCGGAGGCTCATCATCATTAAAATCATCCTCAGTTGTAGTAAATATAGATGCAGGTAACACATCCGTTAATTCATCAGCCGTACTACTAAATCCACCTAAGTTTGTATCAAATGTTACAGCTGTTGCAGCTGCAGACCTTGCTAATACAAGTCTCCACCTTAGAGCACTATAAGATGTGAAATTAAAAGGGGAGTCTGAATCTAAAACTATTTCTACTGTGGGTGCTGTACCTATATTATTTGCAGCTGATACATCACCATGATTTGAACCTATAGATATATCAACATCATTAGTACTAATACTGTATTGTCCAAATATCATTTCACCTGTAGAACCTACCACTATATTTGTTTTAGTACCTGATGAAAGAATATTATTTCCAAAAGTCCAACTTGTAGTTAAAAAATCATATACATATATATTGCCAGATGTTGAAGTTGGAGATTGAAAAACTGCTATTTGTCTTTTGTCGGGAATATATCCAATCATGCCACTTGTAGTTACAAAATTTGACCATTGTAGTTGAGATATTTTCTGGTCTATAAGGTTTTTTATCTGCTTGCCATCATAGATATAACAACCTCTTTTATTAGTCCAAATAACACCTATTTCTGTTTTTGTTACTGCTGCATGATGGTCTATACCCATGTAATTATGTTCAGATTCTAAAAACTCTATATCTTGAGATATATTTATAATAAAAAGTTTTTGTCTTTTAAATTGAAGCAGTCTATCAGCAAAAGTTTCTAATCTTACAATTTCATCACCATCGTTTACAGTAACATCTAAAAAGTTTCCTTCTGGAAATGTATCAAACTTATTTACAGGGCTTTTTATAATTCTATCATTAAACTTTTCTGTTATGTTATTAGCCTCATCTGTAGTATCTAACTTCCCGACATTCCCAATATAACATCTTCTATTAGCTATTACAGCAGTTTTATATTTAAAAATAGTATGCTCGTCAGCAGTATAGCCATTAATAGCCTGATATGTTAATACTTTAGGAGGATGAAGAAATCTAAAATTACCTTGTTCGCCTCCAGTATCTGAAACAGAAGATGATGGACATTCAGCATTTTGACCTGCAGTAGTTGTAGAAGACCATGCTGTATAATTTAAATCATCATATTTTTTACACCCTTGTACAAAATCAATATCTATTAATTGATAATAAATCCCGTCAGAATCATCAGCATCAGTATAATATACTCTCGCTCCTGTAACTCGCTTATTAAATCTATATAAATTTGAACCATCATGGTAATCAACACTAACAGCACATATTAAAGCCCTATCATCATCATCATTAGTAATTGTATTTCCAATACCAAAAAGTCCTGATTCTTGCTTTTCTAAATCATATAAATAACTTATATAAAACTTAAATGTACCAATCCATGTACCATTATTTGCATCTGTTGAATCCGTATCTAATCCATAGTGAAATTGTATACCATCAGTAGTTACACCATCATCAAAAATATCTGTAGAACCAGCATCATTTTCAATTATACCTGTACTTCCTAATGCCTTACCCGGGTTGTGGTCTTCTCCTGCTCCATGTGTAGTTGCTGACGGGGGATAGAGTTTCTGGTCTGCAGCAAGCCATTCTAATAACTGAGCATTACCAGTACTATCTGCAAAATTAGTTCTATTAATAACACCGTACCATTTAGATATAGTATTTGCATTATTAAAATTAGAATCAATAGCTCTAAGAATACCATCGGCTATATAATAGATTGGTTTAGTATCTATACTCGGATGGGATGTAGCAGCAGTATTGTCTTTATCTAAATTTACAAGACCAGCTCTCCAAACCTTATTAGTTAAATCTCTAATATCTAACTCATTTTCATCTTGCATTACCAAATATTTAGTATCAGCCAATGAAGGCATTTGGTATACAGCTACTTGAGTTACATCAAAATCAACATTAGTAGAAGCATTTCCAGCTATTCCAATATTTCCATTAGCACCTTCACCTATTTGAAAGATTGCTGAATATTCCGTTGAAGTTGTAGCAGCTATATAAGAACTATAAGCAGTTGAATTTGCTGAATTAATACCATTATGTGCCCAAAATCTAAATGTATTATTAGCATGAGCTGAAGAAGTTGCAACAGTAGCTACTATTTTAAAAGTCTTCCCTATAGTATTAGAACCTAAGTTTCTATATAATAAATTATGTCTATTGCCATTACTACCCTTATCGCAAACCATCTTATCACTACCACCAACAAGATGCCACCCACTTCCAGCATTACCAGAAGGATGATTTGTCGTTGTTGTACTATGCTGACTTTGAAACCTCCAGCCAGTAAATGTTCCGGGATTAGAATCATCTGTATAACTACCATATATTTGCCATGTAGTATATGGATTAGAAGCATGATTACTTGTACCAGAATGTTTTTCAGCATTTGTGCCACTTATATTAAAATCACCATTAGTAGCAAATAAATTAGTAGATGTATCAGGATTATCGTAATCTGATTGGAATGGGAATATACCAAAACCGGGATAAGTAGTTCCGGTCAAAGTCCCAAGGTTTGCATCTTCAGATGTACCCATAACTCTAATCTTGCCATGCCTATCCACCATAATATTTTCAGCCTTAACTAAAGTATTATCAGGAATATCTTTTTGATTAAAGTGAGTATTTATTCCACCATCGAACCTATTTATTACAAATGTTTGCTTAGGCATCTATAATCCTAATCGACTCTCTATCTTTGTAAATCTATTATCTGTCTCCATAGACTTAATATTAAGAGTTTCAAGCTTAGACACCCTATTATTGAGGTCATTTAACTTAGCCTGTATATTACTAAGTTGTCCTATAATCATTTCTGCTACATCTTCACCTTTTGGTTTTGTCGGGATTTTTTTAGCAGCTGGTTTTTTAGCTATAGGTTTTTTAATTGTTGTTTTTTTACTTGGCATCTTCAATCGCACCTTTTAAAGCTTCTTGTAAAGCCTCGTATAGAGCTTCCAATAGTTCAGCTTCTGTCTCTTCTGAAATCATAGGCAGATTCATTTTTTTATTTAATTGCTTAATAACCTTACCTTTAGTTTCGTCATTAAGTATCATTTCAACTGCCATCTTTTTTAAAGCTTTTACTAAAGCATTCATTTATCATTTTCCTTTATATAGTATTCTAATGCATTTACTTTTAGTTCAAGGTCTTTAACCTTCTTTTCTAAAACTTGTTGTTCTTGGAATAGGTCTGTTAGCTTATCTACAAGTGGGAATTTCTTTCCAATAGTATCATCAATAGTATTTAAAGCTATTTTTACTATCTTATTTTTTAAACTTTCACCTATCATTATTCTCCTTGCAGTAAGGGTAGGGCTCGAACCTACATGATAACCTAATATCGCATCCTAAACAGGGATGTGTGTCTGCCAGTTCCACCACCTTACTAATCTTGTTTCTTATTATGCTTAAACCAAAAGTCTACAACCTTGCCAAAAGAAGCTAAGAATGTACCTACTATAATATTAAGCAAGTCTCTAAAGTTGTCTTCAAGCTGTAATACTGGATGAAATAATAAGTATATTATCCAAAAAAAACAACCAAAAATAAGCAGAGTGATAACAAACTGCATCCAGTCTGGAAGACCATCACCTCCATTCATTATATCTAATGCAAATGCTGTAGGCTTTGACTCTTCTTTTTTTGGTCTACCTGCTATATTAAACCTTCTAACTTCATAGCTCTTGCCATTCTTGTAACTCCTATTCCTCCACCAAATCTTGAGAAGAAATCATGAGATAAAAACTCATCAAGTTCTTTCATAACTCTTTCTTTTGTAAACTTACTAAACAATAAGTTTGCATAAGCTCCATCAGTTTGATTTAAGAAATTCCATTTCATTGCATCTTTATCACAACTTCTTTCAGCAGAGCCAATAGTTTCTTGTCCATGCAATATAACATCTACTTTATTGAATATACCCTTTACAACATCTTCTTTCATATTCCAAAAAGGATGAGTTCTCTTTGGAAAGTTTTTAAGAAACAACTTACTACTAATTTCTTTATTCATTAACTCTTCATGTTCTGCTTCAAGTATATCTGTTTCATATCTTTCGCACAATCCATCATAAGTACAATAAACAGAATCTTTTGTAAAGCCTAAGAAATCTAATAACTCATCTTCAAGCTTTATCATATCTTTCATACTTCCTTTAGTCTCAAACTCAAACATTGGAAATATCTTTTTATGCCTACCATCTATAGGATTAGGCTCATTTCTGTAACTTGTAGAAATACAAAAAAACCCTTTAGTATCAGGGTTAGTAAGTAATTCATGTTCAAGCCACATTTGTCCAGTTTGAGGAAGAGGATACTCTATTCCATCAAAGTTGAACTGTGCTATAGTATTAGGGTCTTCACAAGCAGCTAAAATACTCAATCTGCTTTGTGTTGGTACTTCAGTAAAGTTCTTAGCATCTTTAAAGAACTTTCTCATCTTGTCGACTACTTTATGGTAGTCAAATGTTTCATACATTTATATTCCTATTTTTTCTAACTCTTCATTCATTACTTCATAGAAAGACTCATTTCCTCTATCTTTCATCTTTTGTACTGTATCTTTATATCCTACAACCATTGTCTGGGAAGATATAGCAAAACCTATTATCTGAGCTTTGTAACCCTGTATAGTAGCAATTATCTGCTCAAAGTCTATATCAGCTCCAAGCATACCATTTAAGTTTTCAAGCATATCAAGAGTATCAGGATTGGCAAGCAAACTATCAAGATAGAAAAGAACACCAATAATGGTACTTCCATTAAGTGCGAATCCTGTTGCATTAATTCCCTTCGCCTTGCGAAGTTTAGCATTGAGTCTTTCAGCTTTCGCCAACTCTTCTGGACTAAGTTTTGGTTCTTCTTCTTTGGGCTCTTCAGCTTCTTCTTCAATTTTATCTTCAGGTTTTCGAGAGAACATCTCAGGTTCTTTCTTAGTCTCGAAATTCCTTTTTCTTTCAAAGTTAATACCACCATCTTTATTAAGTCCTTGAGGTTTAGCCACATTACTTATCTGCCTTAATATATTTAAGCAGAGTATCTAAACTACTTTCTATAGCATTAACATCTTCACCTATAAGTCTTTGGTTAGCAATGAGCTTTTCAGTTATATTATAAAGTTTATTATTATTTTCTAAAACTTCTGTTTTAACTTCAATAATCTCACGATTAAGTTCAGAAAAATGATTATATAGCTTATGGGTATAAATATTAAGAAACCATTTTCCAAAATAAGCAATAGCTCCAAAAAGAGCAAAAATTATTACAACGGCTAATCCATGTTCTGAAAGTAGTGCATTCAAGTCCATCAATCTATAATATTAAGAGCATCTAAAATTTTATTGATTTTAACTTCCATTCTCTCATTAGTATTTTTAATAGACTCTATATCTTTTTCTAAAGTTATTTTGTCTTTCTCAAGCTTAACAATCTTAGCTGAATTATCTTTTATATCTTCAGCATGTATTTCAATATCTTTTTTTATCACTACAACTTCTTGTGAGCTTATACCATACTGAGTAAAAAGACTACCAACTATAACTATTAAAGTGACTGCATTGCCTATTGACCAAGATTTTTCAAATTTCATACTTCACAACTCCTTCTAAACCAGCCTACCCAGAATCTTTCTTGCTCAGGCTTCTTCATTACTAATTCTGCATAGAACATAACTCTATATGCTCTAAGTCTAAATGGCTCTACATTAGTTGCAGCTTTTATAGTAGCAGGACCAATGCCACCATCTACATCTATTTTTGTTGCATTCTTGCTGTTACAAGCTTCTTGCAAAATTTTAATAGCTCTTCCACCACCCATATTAATGCACATATCAACAAAGATATGGCGAAGACGGTCAGGGAGACTACCAGTACGATACCTGTCCCAATAGTCTCTTTTATAAAGTTCTTTAGCTCTTTCAACTGTAAGTCCCCTTATATCTTCATCAGGATAAGCTCTTTGACTTATACCCATATTGGTTAATCCTCCAGCATCTTTGGAATCATCTACTATTCCTCCTTCGTGCTCTAAGACTTTTTCTATAATATCATCAAATTCAACTAACAATATAAACTACTCCTTTTGGTTGATAGTATTTAAGTATATATGTAGAAGATGAGTGCCACTTATATGGATTATCTATTTTCATTATTCACTTTCTGTAAATTTATCTGTTTTTAATAATTCTTTAGCTTCTGTATTTGTAAGCATAGACCTATAAGGATAATTCTTTCCTTCGCCAAGCTTAATCATAGCAGATAACTCTCCATTCTTTGCACTCCAAGTATCTCTTATTAGGCAAATTTTATAAGTACCTGCACCTGAAGAACTCCAATTCAAACCCTTTCTATGTGGTAGCATCATGATAACATCTCCCCATTTAGGAGTAGTATCACCTGTTTTGTTACCTTCATCATCATATATAGGTTGCTTGTATTTGTCCAGTAATACACCCTCTAAGGCTGTATTTACTAAATCTTTAGTCAATGTAAAGTACATCTTTGAAAATGCATTATTATCCATATCTAATCCTTATGTTTTCCTGAACCATGTCTATAATTCTTTCTTATCTCTCCACCTGCTGTATTACCAGAAGTTATATTAGCACTATCACCTAAAGAAAGTCCTCCATCTGTTAATACTCTATTATATACTCTAACATCATCTATAAAGCCTTTGAAATTAGTACCATAATCAGACCAATGTTTTCCTATTAAAATACCTGTTGGAGAATTTAAAGTTTCTGAAGCTGTAATATCTGTAGTATTTATATCATCTTGTGCAATAAGTTCTGCATCTTTATAAATTTTTAGTTTAGCATTTGCTCTATCGCATACACATACAAAATGAGTCCATATATTATCATCCCAAGTACTAACAGTAGTAGTTAATTCATCATCACTTGAACCCTCATCAATTTTAAAAGTACCAGTACCATTTGATGCAAGATAAAATCTTATAGATTCAGCAGTATCTCCTAACCATATAACTTGCTGATAGTCACTTGCAACTTCTGTCTTTATCCATCCTTCTATACTAAAATCTCCAGTGCCCATATCAAAAACAGGACTATAGGGAATATCAACATGAGTTTTAACTCCATCTAAAGATAAATAATTCTTATTAGAATGAGTTAAGAAGAAGCCATTAATATCTCTACCAGATGTTGTACCTTCAGGGAAGATGACTGTAGAGCCACCTGATAAAGTTCCATTATTACTATTTGTAGATAAATCTTTCCATGTACCATCTGTATGAAGAACATTATTTCTCCAATAGCCATTTAAAGTAGGACTACTTGTAAGACTGTTATTTACTAAATCAAAAGGAACACCATTATTATAAAGTTCTTGTATTTGGGATAATGTTAATGCTTCATCCAAAATAGCAACTTCGTCAAGAGTTCCTCTTTCGTATTTATTATCACGCCCAAACTCTAAATTATTTCCATTACTAAGGTCTCCAACAGCACTTATATCAGATGAATCCTCTAACATTCCATTAATATATAAATATAATATATCATTACTTCTATTTACTACCATAGTAATCATATTCCATCCACTATAATTACTAAGAGTTTGAGTTGCATCTGCACTCACTTTAGTCGAACCATCAGATATATACGCCTTAATATATGATGCACCTTGTGTAATACCACTCCCAAATAATGCTAAATTATATCCAGTGAAAGTGTTATATTGTCTTTCACTTGCTTTTTTTACAAAACTTGCATAATTTATAACATGGTCATTGGCTAAATTAGCCCATATATTTATTGAAAAATCATCTGATGAACCAAAATCCAGTGAAGCATTATCAGATATACTTACATAATCATCCACACCATCAAATGCTATCTTCCTACTCTGTCTTACAAAAGCAGGTTGAAAGATAGTCTCTTGTCCTTCTACATGCCCTGTAGTAGATAGACCTACTTCTTTAACTGATACATCTTCTAAATAACCTCTAAAAGCACCACCATAAAATATTAAAGCATCTGTATTAGATGCTACAAAATCAAAAGTCTGAACTCCTGAGCTTGTAGTAGTCTGAATAGATGCATTGCCTACCTTTATATACAACTCTCCACTTGTCAATGTTACATCTACACTTACTCTATATGTTTTCCCTGCAACTGGAGATATAGCTTGTGTCAAAGTATTATTATTAGCACTACAAGTAGCTTTATTACTTGCTATCGCCCAACCTGCATTTGTTACCCAAGGGTCATCATCATCAGCACCTGAAAAGTCTCCTTCAGATACCATCTCATCTCCATAAAAGACAGATGTAGCATGATTGCCTCTTCGAACTTCTTTTACTGAAGCACTATCTACATAAACTCCTCCAACTCCACTTTCTGATAAAGTAAATAATGTTCCTCTTGCTGTAAAATAACCACTATATGTAGCATTAGTTGTTGGAATATCGGAATATTGGTCGTGAGTAGTATCACCATCTGCTATGTTTAAATCACCATCACCAGTAATACCTCTTGCTACTATGGCATAATAATAAACTTTACCTACTGTTAAAACAGTTTGAGTTATATATGAACTACCATCAGGCAAAGTTGCAATACCATTATTAATTGTTGCTGTAGGTGTTCCATATTTAGACCAATCACTATCTTCATCAAAGTTAGGATTAGCAAGTATTTCACTTCCTAAGCCTTTAGGACTACCATCAAATATAGTTGTCTGAGGACTTTCAGGATTACCTTCAGTCATTGGATACCAAAGTTTTAGATTAGACTCTATTAAAGAAGAATCACCTCTTGTATGTGCTAACATCTCTGGATGAGTGTAATCATATTGAACATCTGCTAAAGTCCAAGAAGTATTCCAAACTTGATAGTTAGACATCATACCATTAAAAAATCTTGAAGTACCACCTTGACTACCTACTCTTAAGAAAGTACCATTTGTGTAATCACCATCTCCTTCAAAAGGGAAATGACCAGTTGTATCTTCTACTCCATTAACATATGTTTTATAATCTCCAGCACTACTATTTTTCTTAAATATAAAAACTACCCTATACCAAGTATCTATATTTAATACAATTCCACCTTGTAGCCATCCTCCATCTCCAAGAGCAATATCTCCAGTATACATTTGAAGGTCATATTTATCAGTTGCACCAACATTAATACTAAGATATTCTCCTGCACCACTACCATGTGAAATATTTTGTCTACCACTAATTGCATCAACATTTATCCATACTGCAACTGTAAATTCTTCAAAAGCATCTGTTGCTGTATGTGTTAAATAATCCACAACTCCATCAAAAGCTAATGCTCTACCTGACTTAACTGTACCTAAGTTTGGTGGGTCACCTTTCTTTTGAGGTAATGTAGAAGCAGTTTGAGATGTTGTTATTGTTACAGCCATTATCTTAATCTCCCATAATTACCTGAAACTTCTTTAACTGAAAAACTATTCACTTTAAGTATTGGAGTACTTTGAGCCTTTAATATAGGTCGTGTTGTATTTGTCGCTGTAATATATTGAACATAAGTACCATTTGCATTACCTGTATTCGTTCCTACTGCATCTCCAATATAAGGTAATACTTGCCCTTGAACCCAGTCTGATACTACAATTACAATTTTATATGTTTTTCCTCCTACAATAGCAATATTGTCATTAGCAATACAATTTTCACCACCAGCTATACCTTCACAGTTAAGAAAACCATTGCTTATATTCCATGTACCAGTACTCGATTGTAGTTGCCATCCATTAGGTTCGTTTCCACCTTCTGCTACATCAACATTAAATTCAGGGTCTTTTAATATTTCACTCCCTAAAACACCACCATGTTCATCTGCTACATGTTTTAAATGGTCTCCTACAGCACTATCCATACCCCACCATGCTTTTAGGTCAGTCTTTTCACTTGATATAAGTTCTGAATAAGATTTCTCCATAACTGATAAAATTTCAATTTGTGTTAAGGCTCTGCCCCATATAGCTATATTTTTCATTTTACCATGAAACCAATCAGACCATGAACTGCTATTTTTAACACCTAAAAAATGAGGAGTGAATGTTCCTGATTTAGTTCCACCTGAACCTTTTACCCCATTAACATAAATAACTATAGCATCACTTGTTCTTGTAGCAGTTATAAAAACCCATTTATTATTAGCAAGAGTAAATCCTGTATTAAATGCTGATAAAGAAGAATTAGCTATTTTAAACTCCATCTGTGTAGCACTTTCAACTCTAAACCAATCTTGATTATCTGCATCTCCAAATAAATTATTTGTTGTAGTAACATCATGCATGTAGTACCAACCACTAACTGTAAAATCACCTGTTAAAGCTATATCATCAAAAGTTATATAATTAGTAGTAGCATCCCCAAAATCTGCATACCCTGTACCTATAGCATCTGCTTGTACTGTTGGAGCATTATCAAATCCTCTTGGGATAAGTGGAGTTGTTCCACCATAGAGAGTTGCTGCTCCATATGCTGCTACAGTAGGATATAGACTTGAAGTAGCACCATCTCCTAATGTACCTTCATTTGTACCTGTCGAGTCTACTACTTTAGTAGCATCTCCACTTTTGCTTTCTTCTAAAGCCCACCAAGATACAAGCCCTGAAGTTAAAGTACTTGATAAGTCTGTATAAGTTTTATATACTATATTACTTACCTCTGTATTAGATAAGGCTCTATTCCAGAATCCTACATTTTTTATATAACCATTAAAATAATCAGAACCCATTCTTCCAATATATGAAGCCATGCTATCTGTTGATAAAGTACCTGTACCTGTATCAGTTTCAACAAACTCACCATTATAATAAACACTTACAGTACTACCTTTTATAACAGAACAAATATGAACCCATTTATTTAATACACTTGGGACTGTAACATCAGATGCTGTACCACCACCATCAGGATAAGTAAGAACAGATGTATCATCTTGCATCCTTATCATAAAATCGCCAAATCTTAATATATCATTTACATTTGCATCCTTTGTATATATCCAAGCAGATACAGTTGCATCAGTTCCTGATGTTGCTTTAGAACCTAAATCTATATAGTCATTAGAGCCATCAAATAATGTACTACCTTCTCCTACAAACTTAACTTCTTTAGGAGAGTTGTAAGGCATATATAGTTTAAGACCATCTTTTACATAAGATGAAACTATACCACCTGCCTTAGTTGTTGATAAACCTAATGAAGGCATTATGCTCCTACATATAACATAGCTGAACCAGAAGCTAAATCTACTGCTGTAAATCTACCATATATAGTTACACCTGCTGGGAAAGTATCTGTACCAAAAGCATCTCCATTTGTACCTAATCCTGTTGCAGCTGTGCCTTGAGTTGTAAATTTAGTAGATTCTACAGTAGTTCCAGATGCAAAAACTGTATCTTCAATAAATGTTATAGCTACTACAACTGTATTAGAAGGAGGAGTATATGTATCTGTATCACTAAGATAAGCGACTCCACCTTGACCTAATCCAAGATTCTGACTTTCCTGTACTGTAAACTTGTGTATTCCACTTGCCATTTCTGACTCCTATCTTATTGCATGAGAGCCCGGAATAACCATTGTCGGTCCGTATTCTCTCGATGCTTTTGATTTATGAGCGAGTCTATAAAACTCTTTCATATTATATTCTTTTATATCTATCTGTCCGGCATCTTCTGCCAGCTTTGCTTTAACATAATAAACTATTGCTTTTGCTAAATGTTCTGAAACCGGAATTGTATCTTCCTCATCGTTCAAAACATCAACAGCATAATATAAATTAGGTGTTTCTTCAAAGTCTGTCCAAGCAGCCTCACTACCAGAGTATTTAGTAGTTAATATAATCTTATTATTTGTACCAGTATTGTTACCAACTGATTCTATTTTATGCAAACCATTAAATCTTCCTGCTTTTCTTAAAACAATATATTTATCAGCAGCTAAAGCATAAGTTGTAGCATAGTTAATATAAGTACTTGTATTATCTGCTATAGTTAATTTGCCATCCGTAGACATATATTGAGTAATATTTGTGTCTACATCGTTAGTTGTTTCTATAAAATACTTACCACTATAAGAGTACTCAATCTCAATACCATCTGCTATAGAAGATTGAGGGCTTTTCCACAGAGTGTCACCTTGGAATGTAGTATTTGGTAATGTCGTGGTGTCCACTTCCATAATAGCGAATTGACTACCTCTACGGTAATATGAATATTCTTTTATATCAGCCATCTACACTCCATCTGCATCCTCTTCCATTGGTGGATGAACCATACGAGGTATACTTCTATACTTATCATCTCCATTTAAATGATTTTTAACTCTTATGTCGAGGATTTTTACTGCATCTTCTGGAAAGTCATAGTATCGCTGGTCTTCAGTAATATCTATTCTTTCAGTCGTTATATTAGTTGGATAATATAAAGCAAGCTCTTCTAAAGCATCCTTTATATATGCAACAGCACGACCTGTTTGATTAGTTCCAACCCTTTCCATAAGTTCTTGGACTTTCATTATACTCCACCATCATCACATATAGCAAATACCTGTGCTTGAACTACTCCAGACGAAGAATCTCCATTTATATCTTGTATTTTAGTATCAGTACTTAGTCTTGCAAACCAACATTCATTTGGCTTTAATACTACATCACCAGTTGCAGTCCCTGAAGCAGTTCCAGCTGCTGTACTTATATGAAGATTTGCAGTAGTAGTTGTACTACCATTGGTAGTTCCTGAATGTTTTACAAAAATAAATAACACATCATCCGTACCTTGAGTAGTTCCAGTAGCACCTTCGTCAGATGTCCCTTGCCCTAAATAAGTAGTACCTGTTGTTATTAAATCCTCTGATGTTCCACCTACATTAGTAAGTGTATATACCCATTTATTATTATCACCAAAATCATCTAAATCATAAACAGTTGTTCCACTAATGCTTGTTTTAATTTCATCGGGTAAAAGTGATGCTGATATACTTACTGTTGCTCTATCTGCTGCCATTATTAAGCTCCTTGCTGTTGTTGTCGTGCAGTTTCCACCTCACCCATTCTTGCCATTGCCATAAAAGCATCATCATACTGAGCTTTAATCTTATCATGTTGAGCATTTAGCCATTGATAATCAGTAGTTTGCTTTTTAAGTTTTGCATCATATTCTGATACTTTACCTTGGATTTCAGCTGTAAATGTTTGAACTTCTGCATTATATTTTGAAAGTTTATTACTGTTTGAAGAATTAACCCCATTCACTTCAGTAGAATATTTACTTATATTATTTTGGAAATCTGTACTCTTTTTAGTTAAATCTTGTGTAAATCTTTGCAATTCACCTTGTACTTGAGCCTGATATTTAGATATATCATACCCAGTTTCTGCTTGATATGTTTGAGTAGCTTTTGCTATTTCTTGAGAATATTCTTGAACAACATTATTAACTTTTGCTGTTTCATTTTGAACATTAGTAGAATACTCGTTTAATAAATTACCATAATCTGTAGTATATTTTTGAAAATTTTGTGTCCACTCTTCATTAGTCCATTGTTGAATTTTTGTATTAACTTCAGCTTGATATTGTGCCATTCGATTAGAAAAAGTTTGAAGTTTATTTGCTTCATCTTGTTGGCTTAAATCAGCATTTTTCATTGAAATTTGTAATTGAGCTTGATATTCTGCATTTTCTTTATTAAATTTTTGAGATGCATCTTGTATCTTAGTACTAAACTCTTGTATCTGGCTTGATATAGCATTTAATCTTGTACTTGCCATTTCAGAATCTTCTTCCTGTGTAATCCATTTTTCTACATCACTAAAATCAGGTGCTAATGTTGGACCACTATATGTTGGTGCTGTAGTTGAGAATGCTACAGATTGGGCTGTTGATTCTGGTACTGCCGGGGGTGAAGGAAGAATTAAAGCAGCTACTGTACCTAATGTCGGTGCTGCAAACACAGGTTTATTAAAAGTTGGAAAAGTTGGTACATTTGAAAAATCAATATTTGCATCTGCTGGTGCTTGAGGTAAAACAAAACCACCCGGCTCTATAAAGCTTGGTAAAGATGTTGAAATTGTATCAAGTGTAATACTTGCAGGCAATGCAGGTATAGCTATATCTAAAGGTAATAAACCACTTTTAGAAGCCATTTTAGCTTTTAAAGATTGCATAGAAGCATAAAGGACTACTAAATAAACTTTATCTTCTGGAAAATGTTTTATATTATTGTGTGAATATACTAAAGCAGAACTACCTGTTTGGTCGATTGGTGTTCCATTAATATAATAAATCTTATAAGCATTTGGATTTGAATCGGGTTCTGGATAGACATTTATTTTTCCATCATCGGCTATTGTATAAGCAGGATTATATTTAGAAGCATAATGAAGACTATCTGTATCAGTAACAGTAGATTGAAGCCCTAATGGAATATATCTACATTCCCTCCAATCATTATTTACACCAGCTTCCCTAACTACATTAAGTACTTTTCCTGAATCAGTAGATACAGCTCCTTGAGATGTTCCTTCGGAAGATTCTCTTAAAAACATAAAAGCATCTTGTGGTTTAAGTGCTATACATTTATTAGTTACTTCTAATACACCATCTTTCAGGAACTGCGAAAGTTCTGTTTGACCGGGGTCTGTAGATGTAGAACCTATATTTAGGTTCGTCAATGCATTTACTTGTGCTTCAAATGTTGCCATTTACTTCCTCTCTAAGCTTGACAAAAGCGTGAATGAGTTGTATAAGTGACTGCCTGAAAGGAGGAGGAAAAGTGCCTCGATTCAGACAGCCCTTAAGTTATTATTTATGCTACTGTAAAACCATTAGCATGACCAGACTGACCCGATATGTACCAATATGTACCATCAGATACTAATTCAATCCAATCTCCTACTACATTATTAGTAGTGGCTGTTATTGTAGTTCCAGCTAAGGTTTCCCAAGCTGTAGCTAAAAGTATTCCACCTTTAATTAATGCAGTTGCTTCGTTAGTTGCTATAGTGCTTGCAGTTGTTACATCTGTGCAGATAAATTTGAACCTTAATCCACCTTTTACTGCAGGTAATGTAATAGTTCTTGCTGCATCTCCACCATCCAATAGATAGGTTTTACCACTATCTCCCGGTTCTAATGTGTGAGTAGATGCTGAAGAGCTATTCATATTAAATATATATGAATCAGTCTGAAAGCTGGCACTTCCCGATACTTTAGTTCCATTTCCATCAGCCATTAGTTACTCCTTTCTATTAAGACCAGCCTGTGCCAGTAAATGAAGTAGCTTGAAGCAAGTCAATAGCTGTAGTAGCAACATTTACAGTAACAGTTCCACTAACAATTACAACATCCTTAGATGCATAAGTAAATGTCAAATCTGTTCCTATTGCTCCACCAAAAGTAACATCATCTTGGTCAAGCTCTAATGATTTCTCCTGATTAGCTACTGTGCACACAACAGTTGTTCTATTAACAGCTGCTGCATCTGCTACACCAGCACCATTACCACATCTATTACCAGTAATAACACCTGCATATACAGCTGTACCAGCTTGAGGTAAATCAATAGTCATCGCTGCAGCCATCGTTCCACCAAATATTATTCGGAATTGTAAACCGATATTATCTGTTGTCGCTGTTGGAAGTTTAATAACTGCTCCACTCGCCATAGCACAATTTACAAAAACAATGCCACCATCATCTTCAGATAATGTATGTGAAGCATCGCCAGCTGTAACAGTAGTTATTTCTTTATAACCAGTATTTTTAGCCATCGCTCCTAATGCATTACCTGTACTATTTTGTCCATACATTGGTATACTCATAGTAAACCTCCTTTAAGTCCAGATAGCATGGCATTCAGGCATTGACCATTCCATACCAGCTTCTGTTAAGATTAAATCAACTCGTCTATCTATACCAGAGTTTTCAAGTGTTTGCACACCAACATATACTGAGGTATCTCTGTTTACACCATTACCCACTAATGGTCTATAATTACAATACTTCATATTAATACCAAGCATTTTAACATTAGTTCCGTCTAAGTGAATATTTCTAACAACATTCATATCACCAAATGGTGTAGTGATGTTAGTAGTATCTAATCCTAATACTTTCTTTCTACCTGTTATTGCTAAGTCAGCACTAAAGTTAGAGTTAATATTAAGGTTATTACTAAAGTATCCACCAAGTTTATGTAACCAATTATAAACTGCTGTATTACAGAAGAACATAGTAGCTTTAGAGTTATTATATCGAGGGTCTACATAATTTGATATATCATCTAAGAAATCATCTGCTGTTTTAGTCGATGTTGCTAAACTAAATGCATTACCATAGTTAGTAATATAATCAACTGCACCTTGAGTATATTGAACATTATCACCGTCTGTATACTGTGTACCAAATAATAATGATTGTTCAATATCGTACTTATGCTCAATAAGCTTATTCTGCCATACTCTTGCCCACTCGTTTGGCTCATACTTAAGAACTGTTGCTCTTGCAGTATTAGTCATAGCCATTGAAGTTTTCCAGATTTGAGTCATTCCAATGTTAGTTGAGTATGGTTGGTCTTTCCAAGTTTCAGGATAACCAGAACCTTCAGCATGAGCTGAACCAACAACATAACTTCTACCTAACTCTAATCTTCCTGAGATAGACTTATCAGCAACAGCTTCGTCTCCAGAGCCATCACCTGAAGGAGAAAAGTTATCACCAACCCAACCAGCATATTCACCACCTGAGCCACCTTTAACAACAGTCATTTCTAAAAGAACACATTCTTTAGAAGGAGAATCTTTTGATAAGCCATCTGTTACTGCAGTTACTTTACCAATAAGGTAAGAAGAACCCCATGTATCAACTGTAGTGTCACTTGCCATTGGTATTTTAACTATTTGACCGGGTAAGAAAAATGCAGGTCTTGTTCCAGTAGCACCAGCATTATAAGTATCTGTTGAACTGTTATAAACATTTTGAATATTACCTTGACTTGCATAATCAGTTGCCATATACACTTTAATAGTATCACCGGCTACAACATTTGCACCAGTACCAGCATCATTAGTAGCAATAGCTTGCTGGTCACCAAACACATCTACACCAGAAGCATTTACCATACCCATAACATATGCATATCTTTTATGCCAAGAATCTCTTTTTTCTGCCCATTTAAACTGTGGGTCATCAGTTGGTTTTTTTGCGACTTTACTAACAAATCTGAAAAACGGGTCTTGAGCTATTGAAAGCTCAGAAACCTTGTCACCGAAGTTATATTTTCGTCTTATGTCACCAGTATCAAAATTTGTACTCGTGCCCGGACCTCTACCATCAAAATCGGCAACAGTTAAATCAGTACTTGGAGTTATCGCACTTAAATAATCAGCCATATTAACTGTCCTTTATATTAATCATTCAAACAAACTTTCCATAGTAACTGCCTTATCAACACCTTTTACGACATCGAAAATAGCATCGTCTGGACTTTTATCGCCAGTATTAACACTATTAGCACTACTCACGGTATTTGGGTATTGACTCACATTTTTCATTTGATTCATAACCTGTTTTCGGGTACTACTTGCGATGTTACTCGCTTTTTGTCCCTCAGATACGATTCGGTCTAAATGTGTATAATCCATACCACCTGAAAGAGTCTCATTTACTTTACCCATCCAATTATCAAATTGGTCTTGTGTCCAGCCCTTTTCTTTCATAAATGCTTCTTGTTTAGCCCTTGTTTCAGCCTGTTTAGCAGTTTCCTGCTGTTGTGCTTCAATTTCTTTAACTTTACCTTCTACAATATTATTAGCTACTGTAGTAATCCAGTTATTCATAACCGAAGCAGACTCTGATTGAGGATTATCCAATGCATCATCCATGTCAAAAACGAACTCTTTATCAAGTCCAAATAACTCTCTCGGATTAGAAGCTTCGTCAGCCTTCTCTTTACCAGAGAGATGGGTTAGTACAGCCTGAGCTGCACCGGGGTCATTCTTCATCACATTAATAAGCTCTGAGTACTTTTCGTTATCTTTTACGATTTCGGCAAGCCTCTTACCTTCACTTGATGAATCTGAGTATCTCTTTTTATATGGGTTTTCTTCTGACTCCCATATGTCAGGTTGCTCTGATTGTTGTTCGGGGTCTCTTTCGAGAGTTGCCGGAGATTGAGCCTGTTCAGTTACTACATCAGCAATAACTTCATCTACGATAGAGCCGTTCACCTGTTGCTCTAAATCACTAAAAAAATCACCGGAGTCAGAGCTTTCGATTGTTACATCTTGTTCTGAGTTGTCCTGTATATTTTCTTGCATGATAGCCTTTCTATAGGTTTACAGCAGACTAAAATTATACTTATGTAGTTTTAGCCTGCAAGTTATTTGTTTTTTGTGTTCTCATTTCTTTCTGTTGGTCTTTAAGAACACTATCCATTTCCTTAGTTATTCCCATTTGCCGAACCTTTTCTTCAGCAACTTGGGATTTAAGTTTTGTACTTGAGTCAAGTAAATTCTTTCTCATATCATGTTCAACAGACCGTTTAGCATCCTTAATGCCAGCCTGTATAACTTGCCTTCTAAGAGTTTCATTATCTCCATTGAGACTTTTAACTTCTTTCTCAAGACCTTGAATTTGACCTTGAAGCTGAGAATATAATGATTTTCTTTGAGCAATCTTTTCTTTATCTCTAATATCTGTTTCGGCTAATACTGCCATATCATCTACAACACCAAGCTGAAGTAGCTCTTTAAGCTCTCCAAGATAAGCCCACCTATTTACTGGTAGTCCTGTACCCGGTACAACTCTAACATCAAACTTAGCATTAGCATAATCATGGAACATTCCAATCTCTTGACCGTAATCATTATATAACATCTTATTGATTTCGACATCTTTATATTCATCTTCTTGAGCTATTGCATTTGGCTGTACTACTCTAAATACTTTATTAATCTTATAAGTAGCTTGAGCATAATCTCTTACTACTAAGCCAAATTGTTGCAATGCAGGATGTATAGAATTAGTAATCCAAGCTTTAACTCTTCTTGTACCATATTCATCAGAAGCAAGTAAACCTCTATATGTTTCTGGTTGTGACGAGGTGTCACCTTGCATAGAAGAATAAATACCTGCTAAGTGTTCAATATCCATCTTACCTCTATCTACTATATTAGCAAAGGCAGTAGATATTGGTGCTGGCTGTATAGCTGTCGGGGCATCATATCCATGATTAACAGGAAGTATAGCACCCGGAGCTGTAGCAAACTTTTCCCAATGCTCTTTATCTATAGAGCCATCATAAGCCATCCATCTTAATGAGGAACCCAATGAAGCATTATGAATCATTAATTGATGAGCTTTATTTAATTCTTTTTGTTTACCTACTAATGGAGAAACAACAGACATAGGATAAGGAGTACCAGTATATTTGTAGTGTACAGGTATAATTGGATACTCTGTCCCGGGCAGGAACCTTTCATATAAGAACTCACCACCCACACATACAGTAACCTTAACTTTGTTATCATAAAATTTAATAGCTTCAACGAGATTATTTCTAAGCTCACCTTTCATAAGGATTTTAAATTCTTTTTCTGATACTACAGTTTGTTCAACCTTACCAGCTTCTTCCATTGCAGCACTTATACGAGACTCTCTCTCTTGCTGGAGTTGTTGCTCTGCAGCTTGCTGTGCTTTCTGGACTTCTAAATCATGTCTACTTTGAATTATAACACCATCTTCAAGATTTTTACCAATAGCCATTATTGATTCTTCAAGTTTAACCTGAGATTCAGCTATAAAGGATTGCATGTCTTGGTCAATTTGTGCAGTTATAGCATCTATCTCTTCCTGAGTAGGTTGCATTTTATAAAAGACATTACGATAAGCTACTTTTACTTTTTCATACATCTCGTAATAAGAAAGTATATCATCTCTTTCACCGTCTATTTTCCAACCCTCACTTATATCGTTATATTGGAAATCGTTACCATCAGACCGTTCTTGACCTGTCACATTATATAAACCTTGTCCGGATGCCTTTTTTATCTTAGCAGAAAATTCTGGCAAGTCATTAAGTAGGTGACTGCGAAGTACCTGCTTATATATTAAAATATAGCCAGCATCCCTAAAGAGCAAATCTCTCGACTTAGGGTCTGGATATACATCAAAAGGCTCAATAGAATCAAATACAACCTCTCCCATTCCATGGTCAGCATTTGCATCTACCCGGACACGAAAATATCCTATACTTTTTGTTAATGAGTCTGTTATAATTTGGTTATATACAGCAGAACCTTTACTACTATACCATATGTAATCAGCCATATCTGCATGAACAGCTGCTATTTTAGAATCACTACCTTCAGCAGCAACAGCTTGCCACTTAGGGTCTTTTTCGGTAACATAGTAGTTTAACATTTCAACTACAGGAATTATTCGGTTTATAGTAAAAGAGGGCATTCCTTGATTTTTTAATGCAATCTCCTCATCTCGTGAAAGTTGGTTATCAAGATAAAAGTTATGACCTTCTTGATTTTTATGCTCCCATTCTTTACGAGTATTCCCATTTAACTGATTAAATAGGTGTTCTATTTTGGTTGCTCTTTTGTCCATTATGCTATTACCCAATTTTTAGGCATTTGTACGACTTTTCTACGAGTACCTTTATGTGTTTCAAGTCCTGTCGGGGGTATTGAGTATTTAACAGAATAGGCTAATGCATCTATAGTATCATCATGTGCCATCCGTGGACCAAAAGTTATAATCTCATGCTGTAAGTCGTAATGTGTTTTTTTAATTTTTACTGCACCAATAGCCATTCTTTGTGCAAGAATTTCTTGGATACGGTCTCTTTTTGACATTCTTGTGCCGGGTTTTTCTTGTTTAACCTTTACGGTAAAATCGTTTCTCCGTCTCATTTCTGATATAATAGATTGAAATACTGGTCGAGACATTGTTGTATCTTCTATGACGGTAAGACGGGGCTTAAATATAGAGTTCTGTTCAAATACATAATCTACTATTCCTTTTTTATCTTCACCCGGAATAGCAAGAACAGGTAAACCTCTTTTGCGAATATAATCTAAAACATAAATATTTGAATCTTCATCAATAGCTATAACTATAATTACACTAAAATCGCTTTCTCTTCTCTCTGAATCCGTAGCTGGGTCTACTCCCATATAAGTATTGACAGGCTTTTCTTGACCATCTATAACTACATAACTAATTTCACTATTTTCATCATATTTAAAATTCCCATCCCAGTAGTTTATATGTCGCATATTAAAGATAGAATCTTCTTCAGACTGAACCTCCATCATATATTCTTGATAGAATTTATTTGGCTGTCCGGAATCTGCATAAAACTTCTTTTTCTCGTTAAGCTTATCTTTTGAAAACCAACTTGCCCATAAAGGCTGACCATCCGACTGGATAGCCTTATGCATTAAAACTTCCCAGCTAAAATCTGTGTTATCTGACTTAGCTCTTTCGGAATTTATAATAAGATTATTAATGAAGCTGTCATAGTGTACAGGAGTACCGTTAATTCGCAGTCTACCACCGTCAGGTTCTAATGCCGGGTGTACAACTGCAGTTACCATATTTGCATTCTTAGAACGGCTTTCAGAAGTTAGGGTATTGTTTTCATCTTCAAAGTCATCGAGTATAATAAGGTCATATCTTTTATGAAGTTTAGCACCACCACGAATACCTGAAATATTAGACTTCGATATAAGTTTACAGCCATTAGAAAACTCAATGTCCTGTTCTGTCCACTTTTTCCCTTTTAAATCCCCAAAATAGTACCGTATTGTTTCATTCATCTCTATATGAGTTTTGATATAGTCCATATTCCCTGTTGCAAGTTTTTGAGTCGCTGAAACCCAACCATAAAACAAAGGGTCTTTTGCAAAACAAAAACTTCTAAGGATGTCTGCTTTAGTTAGTACTGTTTTTCCATGTCCACGAGGGAGAATAATAGCGAGGTTATTATGTTTATAGTTCTTGCCATCCTTCTCATTCATCTTGTCAGCCATCTCGTAATGAAACCAAGGAGTCTCACTTCGCATAAAATCGTCTGGTAAAAACAACTTCCCGAAAGCAATTAAGTCACGGGAAGCTAATAATAAAGCTTCTTCAGCTTTAGCTACATTTTGTGTGTTATAGTTACTCACCTGCCTTATAGCCAGAGTGTGTATGAGTATTGGCTACATCACCAGCCCCGGCTTCAGAAGAAACCGTTACTCTACCACCTTGTTCATACACAGGAGTAAAACCAGCTCTATTGTCCTGAACCTTACCACCCATCTCTAAAGCCTCACCTTCGACCATTCCACCATCCATATACATTTTCTTAGTATATCCACCAGCCATAAACTGTGGAACTTTACCTGTTTTATTAAGATAGTCAAGCACATCCTCGCCAAGTTTGTTAGCAGAAGATTTTTTAATAACATACTCTCCACCTTCCATCTCAATAGGTTGCTTACCAACCTTGGCAGGAATACCACCTTTAGCATGAGACGGTCCTTCAAGCATACCACCTTCTTGCATTTTCTTTTTAAAGAGTCCTTTGATTTTTTTACCAACATCTGCAAAAAGATTTTCTTTTACTACATCTTTGCCTTTATTATCCTGCCTAAATTTAGCTTTAGATATAGATTTTTCTCTACCCTTTCGCTCAACCTTTCTTTGCTGGCTTTCTCTAAACTTCTTTGCATCATATGCTGTTTTTGCAGTATTTATTCGCTCACCAGTTACAGGGTCAAATTGTCGTTTCTCAGTCTTAGCTTTTCGAGTTATCTTTTTTTCTTCTTTTAGTTTTGCTCTTTTATTCCTTTTTTCCTCGGTAAGCTTTAATCTCCTTTGCCTCATAGCCTCTCGTTCTTTTTTATTTTGAGCACGCTTATCAGACACTTTAGTTTTAATACCAGAAATTTTTCTTTTACCACCTTCGATAACATCAGAAGCTTTTTTCTTAACTTTATCTATTTTTTCCTGTCTATCTTCCTTTTTATACTTATCTTGCAATCTTGCTTGATATTTTTGTTTTTCTTTAAGATAACCTTTTTGTTCACCAACAGACATCTCAGACTGGTCTTTCTGACTCAAAAGTGTAAACTTATCATCTCCGGGCATCTTTGGGATAAACTTTTCATCGTAAGTAATATCTGCATCTTCAGGCAAAGTATCGTCAGTAAATGGAACTGTTGGCTTAACAGGTTTAGTCCCGGGTTTCTCAACTTGCTTACCCCATTTAGTTGGAGTTTTAGGTTTAGTTTTTTGGTCTGGTCCACCAGTAGTTGCATCCATAGCCCAACCTCGTCTTTTGTATTCAGCTATTCTTTCTGCAGAACCATGTTTTCCAAGCTTACCCCATTCAGACTTGCTTTTATATCTTTCAGTAGAAGGTTTTACTTTAGTTGCTTCGTGTTCCTTAAGTGCTGTTGCTCTATTTTTCATCAGCTGCTCTATCTCTTCCGGACTTTTACCTAATCTTTGTAAAGTAGCTAAAGTATCTTTTACACCACCACCATTATCGTACTTAACCTTACCACCGTTATTCATTTTTCTTTTACTACCGTTCATGCGAGATTTTTCCTTTCTGCCACGATTAGTGGACTCTGGTTCAAGTTTTACACCACCGTTTACATGAGAGACATCTTTGCCGTCTCCATTACCATAAGTTCCCTTCTCATGGTTTATACGGTTTAATTCTGTTCGTTTTTTAATTTGTGAAGGCGAGGATTGGAATTTCTTATATTCCTTCTTGTAATTTCTTGGTTTCTCTACAAGACTCACTATGCTTCACCTTTATAAGTTCTGAGATTAGTCTTATCGTTAACATCAAGTATCATGTCTTTAGACTCGTCAGTATGAATATAGATAGGAGTCTGCTCACCAACATAAGCACCCTCTACATTAAAATAAAAATATTCTATTGCATCATCCTCGCTCATACCCTGTTTGATAAGGACTTTAAAACATTTATTTATATCATAGACTGCAATGTTCTTAGAAGTCACTCCAACTAAAGCATCATTAAATCCATCGGCTAATAATATGTCATCATACATGTTCAGGTAGCTCCGGTCTTTGTGCTGCTTCCAGCTGTTCTTGGCTAAGTCCTTGAAAAATCCCGGTCACATTAGTTACCTTCTGTTTCTCAACAACACCAAAAGCATCCCATAGCATGTTTAAGCTACGAATCCGGTCTGAATCATTTCTGGCATTGTCTGTAATGTCTTTGGCAACACCAATTAGGTAGTTCAAATCAACCCCTAAAGTATTGAAAGTATCTTGTAGTTTTTCGTTCACTAAAGTATCCACCCTTTCTGTAGTTAATAAAAGTGCAGCTTGTTTCTTAGCATAGGTCTCGCTCTTTGCCGGGTATATGTCAAGGTAGGCTTCTGCCGGGTCTTGCCCCTTGGCGACCCTCGAAGCAAATAACTCTTCTCTCTTGGTACAGTTTTTACGAGTATGTATCGTAACCTCGGCTACATTACCACTAAGATTGTAAATATTAGCCCGTCTTTCCGTATCCATAGAAGAGGCATAAGTTCCAGTACAAGTACCAATAGTCTTATGTCTACCTAACTTACCCCGTCTAAGTATTTGAATAACACAGTTATCATCAGCAACCACCCAGTCCCCGACCCGTGCTTCCTTCCAATCTTTACGAGGCATGATATGGTCCGGGAGGTCATCCCCCGGCTCATAGATTAGGTGCTGTTTGCCCTTTACCTTGTATTGTCGCATAAGGTAATATAACAATAGGTCGTAACACTAAACTGTAAAAATTGTAGGATTTTGTTATACGGCTAAAATAGAAACATAGCCCCCATGCGAATGGGTTTTCGGTATCGCAATTCCGTTATTTTCCATTTTTTTCCACAGATTAAAAGTGATAGTGATACCTACTAATCTATCCAATGATAACAACCTGCTAATCTCTCCTCGGTGACCTCCTACGCATACAGGTACCAATAATGCTTTTAATCCATCGGCACAGATTATACAATTGCATCCATAAATACAAATGCAGTAACAATCTTATTATATATCTGTATCTGATTAGACACCACCGAGCCACCACCTATGCATCCACCTACCAATCTAAGCTGATAATAAAATGTATTAGTGTATATAGGTAATGGTAAAGAATGAGGTTCTGTCGGGGTTCGGTATCCTGTCGGGAGTTAGTAACCAAAGTTACTTTATTAGTAACAATAGTTACTATATCTGAGCCTGTAATAACTGCCTGTCCTCGGTGCTGATTACGGCACAGGATTTGAGATTGTATATTATAATTAATTAAGGATTTTAAAATGGATTTATTCAATATATATATAGACAGACAATTATTGCAACAGAACTCATTCCACGATTTTAAACTTAAGGATTTAATACGGCTTTATAACTTTATTAAATCATATCCAATCAAACCAATAACATATCCTAAAATCATAAGGCATGGCAGAGTTGTACAGGTCACTATATCACAGGCAAGTATTATTAAACATATATTACAGGAATCTAAGGTATTCTATAGGGGGTAATGGTAATCTGTCGAGGGGTAGACCTGCATATTGTGGTGGTATCCAACCAAAACCAATCAAACACCACAACATATTGTGTTCGTACCTCTGATTGATTTATTTCTTGGTTGATATCTGTCAACCATACGAACTTACGGTAGTTGATTAAACATCAATGATTTTTGAAATAACCGAAACGATGACGGCTCACCTCCATACTTTGAATTGTGAGGTCGGCAGTTAAAAACAATCGGTGCTGAGAGTAGCTTGTGGATGCACCACTTACCGTGTAGCCTAATAATGAGGTGACTTACTAACCATACAATAGAATTGAGTTAGTAAAGTTAATCGGAGGTTTTTACGGATGGTAGCCTATGGCAAGTGAGTATCAATAGTTGGTACTGCAAGAGATTGTAAACATTTAGGAATGTATATGGAAGACAGATGTTCTGTCGAGGTTCGATACCTCGCATTCCTCTAATTAATTGAGAGATAATATGAAAATCAAACATAATGTAGTTGTTCGTACTGCTACAGATGAATATAACGAAACCTTTATTGAAGAGGTCACAGAAATTACAATGCGAGAGTTGAAGAAATCTAAAGAGGACTTTTTTAAACTTAATCCAACTGCTAATGCCGTTTATCATGATGCAGAGTACTGCCGAACTGATAAAAAGTATTATGCAGAGAATTATAATACAGGAAACACAATAGCAATTAAACCAAGCCGTAAAGTTTATATCGGCTTTTATTTTTAAGGAGAATAAATAATGGAAATATATTCTAAAACACCTTGTTACATAGCAAGTGATGAGGGTAATTACAGAGTGCGACCAACATTTAAAAATGGTCGTAGTCAAAATCAATTAAGCCAAAAACAATTGGATAGAAGAGAAATTAGTGCTACGAAGAGCAGAAGATATGTAAACTTAATAGGAAAGGCATAATTATGCATGATATACATGGAAATTTAGTTGTAGATGGTACACAATTTACAATTTTTATATTAATATTTAGTTTTATTTACATTGTAATACCAATAGGTGTTCTTGTAGCAAATGAGATTAAATGGTATTTTAGATTTAAAAAACAGGAGGAGAAATAGTTATGAATACAGAGAGATTTTGTGTTGTTAAAATAGGTGATGATAAATATTTTAACAGGATATTCAATTTCACAGGGACTATGAGTGAATGTAGAGCATTTGCATCATTAAAGGGTTTTGGTGGTGGTGTTGAGGTATTAAAAATGAGGAGTAAATAGTTATGAATGAAAAAATGAACAGCCTATGGGACTACTTAGTCGATACAGAAACAGCTACAAAAGAAGAGATATGCTTAGTGACCTCAATTAATGGAACGAATTTAGAGTCATTAGAGAGTATTTTATATTCTCGTACAGGATACAGGAGTTTAGAACAAATATTACAAATGGAAGGAGAATAAATGATATACTTAGTATTTATATTTGAGGAAGAGAGCCAGTTTTCAAAGTATGTTTTTTATAGTGAGAATGCTCGTAAAGAGTGGCTCGATAATCTGTCGGGGAGCAGAGTTAATCAATCAGAAATAGTTTTAGTAGATAAACAGGAGAGTAAATGAAATACAGATACGAATTACATGATGAATATTTAGAGTTGGAATGTTTAATGTTTACGATAAGAGACATTTTAGAGGAAGGTAATAGTAGGTGTGCAAAGCCATACCAAGAGAGATACCAACTAATAACAGAATCAATTGACAGAGGTCAAGGAGAGAGGAGTTTATATGAACTTTAAATCAGAATTTAAAAAAGAAATATCTGTATGTCATGATTCAAGTCACGGCTCAACAGAGTCAGAGAGGGTTACAATGAATTATAGTGTGTGGGCAAATGCAATAAAACAAGAAGGGGGTTATGAGTTGTACTCTAATTGTGGTGAGTATCATGCAGAAGGATGTTTGGAATTTGACAAGGGTGAATTAACAGGATATGATGGAATGTTCGCCCTTGACCTTGATGTAATCAAGCAGTTAGGTAAGTGGGGATTTGATGTTAATAATATGAAAAAAACAATGGAGGATGCATAATATGGCTAACATGGGTTATTGTAGACATGAGAATACAGAGAGCGATTTAAGACAAGTCGCTGAAGAGTGGGATGATTATGAACAAGGTTCTTCTGATACTGAAGAGAGAGCAAGAGAGCAGATAGTTGAACATTGTATCTCAATATTAGAAAACGAAGGGTACGAGGTATCTGAATGAGAATATTAATAAGAAAAAAAGAGAATGTATTATATCTCAGAGGTTGGGAGTATGGTAAACCTTATGCGAGTACAATTATGTTTATGGAGGTTGACTTTCCACCCAATATTAAATTAATAGAGGAAGGGTTGTCTGATTACCAATTAAACAAATTGAACAAGGGTTCTGTGATACACCTACAAAAGAAACACAATAGGTTTGAATTATATAGCAGTTACCTTGCCGAATTACAATGGCTTAAAGGGGTGGATGCTTGGACTAAAAACGGATATGAAGGAGATTATTAAATGATATATCTTAAACAAGTTAGAGGTTCTGTCGGGAGGTCTGAGAGAACACCACTATGGATTTATATTTTAAGTGCATTGCCGATGGTAATTGCAATACTATTAAACTATTTATAAAGGGATGAAATGAAAGTAGTATTTGAAGAAACAGGCAGTTTAAATAAAAGAGAACGAGAATGGCTTATTGAGGAAAATAAAAGATTGCATGAACAAATATCATTAAGTACATCAATGTTAGTGGACAGAGCAAAGTCAGATATTAAAGATGACTCAATGATGGATTTTCTTCGTTCTCAAATCAATGTTAATGAAGTAATATTGGGTTTTATACAATCGTGCTTGGTTAATAATGAATTTCCCGAATTTGAAAAAAATAATATATAGGAGAACCAATGAAACTATTTAACAAAGGGGGAAAGTGGGGGGAGTTTTCTGTAATGTCCACCTTCTTTCTAATAGCAACATTCACTATCATAATGGTTGCCTATCATGTTGTTGATGATTATGGTAGAGAGAATCGATTATTAAGAGCAATTGCATCTGACCAAGCATTAATAATAGAGAACAAGAGAATTAATTTTACCTCACCACATGAGTTAGAATTAGTACGACAAAAATACAATAAACTATTAGGAGATATGTATGAGTGAAGATACAACATTACGATATTGGTATGAAGTAGCAGTTACTTGGGATGATGATAATGGTACAGAAACTATTGCATCATTTGACAGGCTTGAACAGGCAAAAAAGTTTATGAATGATGATAAAGAAATTAAATCAGAAGTACAATCCGATATGTTTCAGCATATCGAAAATGTATTTATAGATAAATGGCTTGGTGATACCATTATGCCAAACTATAAAGATAGAAAATTTAATGCAATTATCAGAACAATTAACAAGCCAAAAATTAAGGCAGTAATAACTTGGTATGCAGAAGATATTAAAAGCCAATGCGATACATTAACTGACGAGCAAATAGAGGATGTACTTTCCTTAATTGAAAATGACCACGATGCTACTATCGGAGTTAATTGGGAAGTTATTAATCATTACATAGAACAAGTTACAAAGGAGAGTGTATGAAATTAGAAGATACAATTAGTGCATTAGATAAAGTTATAGATAGTGCAAGTGAGTCTTTAGGACTTATAAATTCAATATATACAAATAAAGCAAAAGCAATTAAAAGATTAAAAGAGATGCTTAAATGGAGCGATAGATTAGGAAATGATGAGAGGCTTGAGATAGAACAGATAATTTTAATTTTATTACAAGGAGATGAATAATGGAAGTTAAAAGTATAAGATACTTTGAAACAAACAGAGGTTTAGGTTATGAAGCCAAGACAAACAAGGGCAGTATTTGGAATGATGGTAGTGGTGGGGATACATATTTTGAACCCGACTATCCTAAATATAAAAGAAGTCAATTCAACCATCTTTCTGAAAGTGATTTAGAAAAATTAATAGATGTTTACGAAATAAAAATAGGGACATTAGTACAATGAAGAAAGTTAAAGTAGCAAAAACAATAGAGAGATTTATTAGAAAGCATGGCTTGGATTCAGATGTGATAATTTATTTTTCCAATAAACGATGGATTTATGACTCAAGTGGACATAAAACTATTGAAGAGAATGTCAAAGCATCTGATTATTTTAAATGGGCAAATAATGATACAATCAGTATGAGTTTTGAGGGAGCATTAAACTCTGCTTTGAACATGTATAATGGGTATGAGTTGTTTGATAAGTTTAATGCTTTAGATTTTGATGGATATTATTTCGAGATGGGTAATTCTTGGAATGGTGCATTTTATAAATAAAGGAGAGTGAATGAAAACAGAAAAAGAAATAAGAGATTACCTTGCTGATTGTAAGGAAGCAGTTAAGGAGTTTGATAAGATGCAAGATAGTCTACAAGCCTGTAAGTATGAAGGTATTGTCGAGGGGTTGGAGTTTGTATTGTCGGGTTCAATCATAACCGACCAAGAGCAATCCAAGTTAAATAAAATTGCTGAATGGTTCTTGAATCAAACTTATCATAAATCAGCCAATGGTAGATATTGCAAGGCTGATATTATTAATTATAGTTATAGCGATGACTACTCAGAAAAAGATATAGAACTTCTCGGTTTATTAGAAACGGATATGAGTTTTGTAATCAGATATGGAAGGCAAGACGATTGCTTTAACGATAGCTATTCAAAAATGTTTAAGGTAGACCGAGATGATTTAAACGAATGGGATGGACACGGACTACCCGACATAAAAGAGTTGTCCAGCCATAGTATAAAAATAAGTTAAAAGTTGGTGGATGGGATTTAAAAATAAAAAAAAAGGAAAATAATATGTGGACTTGTATAGAGTGTGAAAATCATTTCGATAGTTCATCGGGTGATTTAGATGAAAGAATGTGTAATAACTGCATGGATGGAGAAGAAGAATACGAAGTTAAAGTGTCGGGTTGCTTTACCGTAGTTGCCGAGAGTCAAGAGAGTGCAAATAGATTTATAAGAAATCAATTAGAAGATGGTGTTAGTTCATACACATGTGACTTGGAGGTTGGAAATGAGTAAGCCAATAAAGTTAAATGTATTTTTTGAGACAAATGGATATGCAGAGCAAGTTGCTACATTTCTTGATGAGGAGGTATATATAGAATGTCTACCAATTCTAAAGAGTGTAGCAAAGGAAAGAAGAATGTTCGTCACCGATTCAGAGATGGATAGGGATGATGATAGTGAAGCAAAAACAATAGGGGTAGAAAATGAATAAAGAAGATATATTCTATGAACAGGCATCTTTGGTAATTCAACTAACAGAAATGCTTGGGCTTGATGAGTCAAAAGGGGAAAAGCTATATCAATCAATTATTGATGAAGTTAATAGGTTAAATCTTATAGAAAGATGGACAACACAAGAAATGGATTATGTTAATGGTATTATGTTGGATGTTTTCTTAAAAAAGTTTGGCTATGAGCCAAGAGAGGAGAAAGAGAATGAGTAAAGAATATTATTGGACAATAACGGCAACAGGATATGTTGAAGCAGATTCGTTAGAAGAAGCAGAAGAGATTATAGAGAGCGACAAACTGAATTATATGATGGAAGATGAATCTTTCGCAACAATAGATGTAAAGGAGAGTAAATGAGTAAATATTGGGAGAATCACTTTGGTTTTTTTAAAGACGAAGACGGCTCACAAGAAGCCACAGAGGAATTAAAAACTGCTATCTCTAAATTCCAAATTGAGTATTACAGGATAAAAGAAAAATACAAAGGTATTGGTATGGGTGACACCGACTCTGATGAATCTATAACAAGTTATATTTACGAGATGATTCATTAAGTTGTTGGTTGTAAACCAATAAGAAATGTAAATTATATCACCCAAAAACAACAACAAAAAGGGGAAAAGAATGGGAAGAATGAAAGACAAACTAATAGAAGCATATCACCATGGACATACAGACCCTTGTGAATCTGATTTCATGACAGAAGAAGAGATAGAAAAAGCTATGAAGCAGACACAAGATGATTACTTAGAATCATTAGGTGATAGGGTTGTTCAAGAAGCTATTGATAGGGGGGAAATAAAATGATATTAAATTTTAAACAGAAGCTATGTCAGAATGGATTCCCAATGGTAGACTTACAGGGTGAAGGCTATGAGAATTGGGATTGTTATGACGGGGTGATGGAGTATCAAATAGAACTTGATGTCAAAGAATATGGAATTAAAGACATCGTACCATCTATAATTTCATTTAGGGTTCACATAGAAGAAATGGACGGGGAAGAAACTAAAACAATAGACTCAAAAGACTACGAGTATGCAGAATCTTGGACACAACTGAGCGATGCAATAGATACAGGCTTACACATCAGCCACTTAGTGTTAAACTTAGACAATAGAATAGTAGATGTATGTTTGAAGTAATGAAATTAACGAGTCTAAGCCATGGAGATGTAGCAAGAGAATTAGGAGTATCAAGGCAGTTTGTACACCAATTAGTTAAAGGTAATAGACCAATACCAGCTAAACATAAAAAGAAGATTTACAAACTACTTATGAATAACCTAATAGATAACTTAGAGAACTCACAGAAGGGGGTTGAGATTCTGTCGGGAATTTTAAAGGAAAGTGTGGTAAGTCAGAGCAAGTAACCTACCACACAGAAAAGAATAAATCACTAACAATAATAAAATAACAGGAGCAGTATGAAAAAAGCAAGTGAAATACTTGAATTATTACAGAAAGATACCGAGAAGCATGAGATTAAATTCCGAGAGGGCAATACCTTTGGGAATAAGGCTAATATGTTAGCCTATATTGATGCAAGGTATGTAATGGATAGATTAGATGAAGCAACAGAAGGCTATTGGACAAGTGAATATAAAGAAATTAAAGGTAACTTGTTTTGTGGTATATCTATATTGCTTGATGGGGAATGGGTAACCAAATGGGATGTTGGTGTACCGAGTAACTTTGAAGCTCAAAAAGGTGAAGCATCTGATTCATTTAAAAGAGCTGGTGTAATGTGGGGTATAGGGCGAGATTTATATTCCCTTGGTAGATTCGTTGCACCACTTGGAGATAACGGCAGAGCACCCTATAATTGGAAGCCAGAAGGATGGGACAAGACCAATATTGTCCCCGACTCTAAAGAAGTAGCACCTCATAACAGACCAACTAAGGAATTTATGGGTCATGTGCAGAATGCATTTGTAGAAGCTGAAGAACTTTTAAACAAGGAACAAACAGATTGGATGAATGAACAATTTGATAAGTTCAAAGCTAAACAACTTAGTAAAAAATCTGCTGAAGTAATGTTGGAACAGATGCAGAAAATAATTAATCAAGCTAAAATAGAAGGAGCGAGATAATGAGTGAGTATAAACCTAACCTAAAGATAGAACTTGGGGAGTCCAAGTTAGTTAAGTTTTTATTTAATGACCCTATGCCTGTAACAACTAAGTTTGGACAAAGGTATAGATATACTTTAAGTACGGGAGGTGTAGAGCATCAGATGTTAGCAACACATACATTGCATACATTAATTTCTGAACATGCACCATTGAGAGATAAGGAACTTACCATAGGTAAAATCAAGGTTGATGATAAGATACAAGCCTTTACAATCAATGGTATGACTATGGATGACCTAAAGAAAAAAGATAGAAAAGAATTTACTTCTGTCTTGGATGGTAGCAAACCTGCTGAAGCATATGACGATGGTGTATCATTTAGTACCTATTCTACTGACGATTGTTGGAGAGAGATTAACAAGATTCAAAAAGCTTTAAAGAATGTTATGCAGAGTTTAGAGAATCTTGAAGGAGCTGATAAAAAAGAAGAAGATGTTCCCTTTTAGGTTTAACCTACTTATAACCTATACTAAACCTATACTTAATAGATTACAACCTACTTATAACCTATGTATATAGGTATACCTATGTTATTATACCCTGTGGATAATGTGGATAACTTGCATTATCCGAGGGTATGATAGTGATTTAGATTGTGAATAAGTCTAACGATAAAAAATCTAAACAATTAGGTATTAATTTTTCTACTGCTCAGAATAGGTTAAAAAAGAAAATACTTTTTATGCTGATAAAGAGATTAAAACTTGATGAATGCTACAGGTGTAAAAAGTTAATTGTTGAATCAAGCGATTTGTCTATTGACCATAAAAAAGCATGGCTTGATAAAGATACCAGACTATTCTGGGATTTAGGAAATATAGCATTTTCTCATCGGTCTTGTAACTCATCGGCTGCAAGATTTTACACTAAGAAGGGTTGGAAAGATTTTGAACATAAAGTAGGCAATAGAGAAGAAGAAGAAGGACATTATATAAGTAGAACATGGTATGATAGGGGGTGTCGGTGTGATGGGTGTAAAAAAGCAAAAAGTTTAACAAGAAGGAAGCATGAATGAGACTTCATCATGGAATAGGGAAACCAAAAGAGCATCATTTTAAATGCAACACCAAAGGTTGCCCTAATTATTTTAATGTAAACTATAAAGATTCAAACGGGTATTGTAAACCCTGTAACACAAAAAGGAAAAGGAAAGAAAATGAGCTTAACAACATTTGAAGACATGAATGGTTTAACTAAAAAAGCTAAATCAAGATTAGATGAGTTTTTAAATAGAATCCAAAAGGTAAATAAAAGAGGACCTGTCAGGTCTAAGATAATAGAAGATGCTTTAGATTTAAGGGGTGTAGAAGTTAGAGCGATAGTTAATTTTCTTAGAAAAAGAGGTTATCCAATAGGTTCTTCATCTAAGGGTTATTGGTATGCTAAGAACATGGAAGAAATATCTGATACAATAAAACATTTATACCAAAGAAAAACAGCCATTCAATCTGTTATAAATGGACTTGAAAATAGTGTGTTTTTTGCTGAACAAGGAAAGTTGTTTAATCATGAGTAGAGCTACACAATTTATAGATTATATAAATAAAGATAAGGAAGCAGAGCCTGTCATAAAGCTAACAGAGTATACCTCCCTTGTTATAGATAAAGAGGTGCAAGAAGCAAGAAAGAAGTATAGGAAAAAAATAAAGGAGTCAAATGAAACAGGCTAAATGCATGGTGTGTGGCTTTGATGTAGCAGTTATAAACTGCCATTATAATTGTACAAATTGTGGGTTCGCTGCTAACTGAGACGAAGGAAGCGACCCAAGTTATGAGGTTAAACAAAACAATAAAGGAAAAGAGAATGATAGAGAATTGGCTACCGACACCAAGGTTCGGGAAAAAAGAGCTATTAAAAATGTATGAAGAGATACTAATGACAAATGGGATACACTATCCAATGACTATGCTTGGTTTTGATACTTGTTATAAAAGGTATCAAGTTCTTGGTGGTAAAAGAGAGTTTAAATTTATGGGGAATCGAAACGGACATGCTTAGTTGAGCAAGGAAGAAAGTAAGTGGGCAGAAATCTATGCTACTTGGAAAAAAAATTCGGGTGGCAAATGGTGGTTGTACCAATACTTTAAACTTGCTGATTATGAGTTAAGAAAAGCAAACCCGGGTAAACCAAAGATAAAAACTAAAATAAAAGAACCAGATGATAGATACGAAATACTTAAAAAAGAATAACTATACTTGCCAATGTTGTGGGGAACAAAAGTTTAACAAAGAATCATTTGAGTATACTACTTATATAACAAAAAACATTAGATTAGTATGTACTAAATGTTTTGTCCAGCAATTTGGTAAGAAAAACACTAACGAAATAAAGGAAAAGAATGAGTAAGAAAAAAGAAAATATAAAAAAAATATGGACAGTAACACTTCATTGGGAGAATGACTATTGTGAAGAGACGAGCTTCTATACAAGAGAATTAGCAAAGGCTTATATGCTTGGTCTGGAAACAGCTAACCATAAAAAAGTATATGGTTCATTAACAAAGTATACTTTCCATGATGGCAAATTAGTAACCTATTAACATTAAAGGAAAAGAAATGAAAGCAATAAAAATATACTTTGCTACTTCTAATGGAATTATTATCCCTTGTAAGATTAAAAACAATATTATCAAACCATTAGTTAATGGTGGATATAAAATCCTTAGAGAATTAGGTTTTCCTATAAAGGAGAAAAAATGAAAGGTCAATGGAAAGACAAAAATGGTAGGTGGCATTTTATATCAAAGATGACTGATGAACACCTTGTAAATACTTTGAAATATTTAAGGAAGTTTATAGAGGAAGATAAAGACTATGTACCAGAACCCAATTATTATGTTTTAGAAAAAGAATATGAAAAAAGATGCAAGGAGTATGCTAATGGGTAGAATATCATCAAAGAAGATGAGGAAACTTATCAAGGAACAAGGACCTAAGAAGCTAAGTCCATCTAAAAAAGCCAAGCTTATTAAGGGTGTCGAAAATATGATGGCGAAAGGAGTGAAGGATAGGGGTAGAAAAAATAAATCAACCATGGTTAAGAAATGTGGAATAGTATTTAAGGTAAAGCTATGAATTGTTCAATGTGCAGATTCCATGATGCAGGAGGAGAAACACTCTTTGGTACATGCAATTACTTTAAGGAATTAG